>Ga0180432_10002370_pt1 | contig 28260 bp, 20 predicted proteins | sample SS_ome_10_FD_132414 | JGI IMG/M metagenome (GOLD analysis project Ga0180432, IMG submission 132414) | Hypersaline lake sediment archaeal communities from the Salton Sea, California, USA - SS_1_MS_2 metaG | ecosystem: Environmental > Aquatic > Non-marine Saline and Alkaline > Hypersaline >... | reverse complement strand
TTGTCCATCGGATACTTCTCGCTGGGATAGACCTGGCCGCAGTGCTGGCACTTTATATGGTAAGGGTCGTCTATGCTCCAGTCAAACTTGGCCGAGCGGCCCCCTTCGGCCCCGCCGCGACAGTTCTCACAGCCGACGATACTGAAGTCGGTCTTATCGGAGATGAAACCGACGATCTGCTCATCGCTCATCTCCATCACGGGCGCTACGCTCTCCGTAAGCTCCTTGATAGTCTTTGCGTCGCCCGTCGGGGAATACACGGGATGCTCCACTTCGTAGGCACAACCTACTGTGACCACGACAAGCATGATGCTCGCGATACTCAGCAGTCTCCGCAGGTCAGTCATGATGGCAGCCTCCACTGACATGTTTAACGGTGCTCATCCGTGATAGTCCCTCGCGGTCTGGAACATGGCAATGATATTCTCCGGCGGCACATCGGCCTGGATATTGTGTACCGAGTTGAGCACATAGCCGCCGCCTGCGCCCAGGATGTCAATAATTCGCCTGGTCTCTGCAGCTACTTGCTCCGGAGTCCCGTGCGGGAGTACCTGCTGCGTGTCAATGCCTCCCCAGAACGCTATCCTGTCGCCGAACTCGGCTTTCAACTCCGCCGGGTCCATGTCGGTGGCACTCACCTGCACGGGATTGATTGCATCTATGCCATTCTCAATGAGCCTCGGAATAAACTGGCGGATGCTGCCGCAACTGTGGAGCATGATCGGCGCGTCAGTCCGTGACTTGATGTAGCTGATGACCTCTCTTTGACGCGGGTAGACGTACTTATCGAATAACTCCAGCGACATCATCGGCCCGTCCTGGTGCCCATAGTCATCGGCCACCTGGATGACATCTACATATTCTGCTGCGACATCGAGGTGTGCTTCCCAGTATTCCAGATGCGATTGCAGTAACTTGTTCAGCAGCGCGTTGACGAAGTTCTCGTTCAACACCATGTCCAGCAAGAAATTCTCGAACTTGCGTAGATACCAGGGGAATTCGAAGAAAGATGCCGACCCGAACAGCACCACTGCATACTGCGTATTCTCGTGCAGCTCCCGGGCAGTCGTTTCCAGATGCGCCAGACCTTCGGCATCGGCAGTCGGTGGCGGCTCGAAAGCCTCCATGTCCGCCACCGTCCATTCCGCCATCGGATTGCTCACCATATCAAAATACATCGGCATGTGCTTGGGCATCCGCCACTCGATATCCCAGGCATCAGTGTAGAAGTAACTGTCTGCAGTCTCGCGTACTTCCACCTTATCGCCACCACGCCCACCGCTGTCAACATACCGCGTGTCAACACCCAATCGGATCAGCACCTCTTCACATGGGCGCGGCAACTGCTGCTTGAAATCATGCAGCACGGTCTCCTCTTCGATGCCCCAGTATTCCTTCAGACGGTTATAAGCATCCCGATGAATCCCCGTCACCACGCCACCGAGGTCCGCCGGGACGCGGTCGGTCTCCCGGTGCGCCAGAGCCATCGCGACCCTCTGCCTGGACGTCATTTCCTCAGTCATTCGCTCTCCATTCTAGCGGTCCTTGTACCATTGCGCGAAGAACTCCTGCCCCCGCCGGTAGGAGCTCTCCAGCCATTCCACATTCTCTGCGAACCAGCATACCGTCTGCCGCATGCCGGCTTCCCACTCGATGTCCGGCTGCCAACCCAGCGCCTCGAGCTTCTCGCTCTTCATCGAGTACCGGACATCGTGACCCGGGCGGTCCTCCACATGCTCGATGAGGCTTTCCGGTTTGCCGAGCTCATCCAGGAGCAATCGGATTGTCTCGAGGTTGGGCCGTTCGTTGTGTGCCGGGATATTGTAGGCTTCGCCGGCGATGCCCTTCTCAAGCACCGTCAGGATCGCGCGGCAGTGGTCCTCGACATGCAGCCAATCCCGCACCTGCATGCCGTCGCCGTAGACAGGCAGCGGCTCATCGCGCAGGGCCCTATAGACGAACAGCGGCACCAGCTTCTCAGGATACTGGTAGGGCCCGTAGTTGTTAGCCGGACGGGTGATCACCACGTCGAGGCCGTATGTGACCCAGTACGCTCTTGCCAGCCGGTCCGCTCCGGCCTTGGAGGCCGAGTATGGATTCCGTGCCAGCAGCGGCGCGTCCTCATCGAACGAGACGCCCTCGGCAGCACCGTACACCTCATCCGTGGACACATGCAGGAAGCGGCGCACATCTGCATCGCGCGCCGCCTCCAACATCCGGAAGGTGCCCTCGAAGTTCGTCCGAACCGCCTGCTCGGCACCGAAGATACTGCGGTCAACATGCGATTCGGCGGCCAGGTGGATCACAACATCGGAGCCTTCCGTAGCCGCCTGCGCCGCCGCCGGGTCGCAGATGTCGCCCTCGAGCAACTCGACACGTGGATCATTTGCCGCCTCGTCGAGGTTGGCGATACTACCGGCATAGGTCAGCTTGTCGAGTATCCTGATGCGGGTGCCCGGCTGCGCGGCCAGTATGAACCGCGCCAGGTTGCTGCCGATGAACCCACACCCTCCGGTGATCAGGTAGCGCATACTGGATTCCTCCATTGAGGAACTCGCCCTGCCACTGGGCACCGCCTATCCTGCCGAACGCCATCTAGATGCCCAGCAGTTTCGCCAGGTTCTCGCCGCGTATCTTCTCTTTGTTCTCCTCGGAAGTGTCCGCGTGTTGCACATTGAGGAAACCCGGGGCCGGATACTTCATCGGGATGCCGGTGCCAAACAGCACCCGCTCGACACCAACGCCTGCGATGAGCTTGTTGATGTCCTTGCCGATGAATGGTCGCGACCGCGAAATCCCGAAGTACGAGTTAGACGGCAGCTCATCAACTTCGGTCACGAACCTTGAGCCGCTGAGACCGCTCCCATTCAACAGCATGAATGTCGTCTCCGGATGCTTGGCGCAGAGGTCTGCGATGTCATCGAGCTTCAAGTCCGGCGCATCAACCAGCCAGTGGCTCTGACGGTAGTCAACCTGCCGTTGGATGAGTGTCACCACCAGTCCACGCTCTTTGCAGGCTTCGCACAACTCGTCGCAGCAACTGTCCGCTATGGTGTAATTGTGGTACTGCGGATAGATGCGGATACCCTTGGCGCCCATCTCATTGCGGCACCAGTCGAGGTCATACTCCCAGTCCGCATAGGCCGGGTTAATCACGCCGAATGGCACGAGGCGGTCACGGTAATCAGCTATTTCTTCAGCCAGCTTCTCATTCCCCGGCTGGCCGTTGCGATACATGATCGCCGAAAGCGAACCGACACAGGCTTTGTCTATATTGTTTTCATCCATCAACGCCACGAGTTCCGGTGCGGTATTGTTGCGTATCTGCCGCGCGAACCAATGGCCCAGATATGCGTTGCAATCGAATATCATCTGCTATGCCTCCCGTCCTACCAGCCGCAAGAAATTCTTGCTGCTGATCATTTCACGCTCTTCATCCGTTATCTTTGCCGACATGAACTTGCCCACGCCGCAGGTCACACTCATGTCGGTGGCAAAATACAACCGCTCTGCCCCGACGAGCTTGACGCCATACTCGAGCTGGCCTTCATCAGTGACGCTACCGGAGGTATCTGCGCCGACATTCGGCGGGGCGTCACGCAGAGCCTTAATTGTCCACTCCCAGTCACCACCGCCCCCGATATGGCCGGTAATCAGCTTGGCCTCGGGATACTCACGGCCCACCTTCGCCATTAGCCCCGCGTCGGAAATGAACGGCTGAGCCGTCGTATTCACCAGCGAGTGCCCGCAGTGTTCCAAAATCGGCACATCCAACTCGATGCACTTCTCGATTACCGGTCGCAGCACGGGATCGGTGATGAAGTACTCGTTGTACAGCTTGACGCCGACGCAATCCTCGTCGGCTTCGAGGCATCTCTCAATGTCCGCGAGTGCCTCCTTGGTGTATCCGGGATTCACATACGCATAGCCCCACAACCTGCCCCGGAACTCCTTGAGTGCCGCCAACATGTTCCTGTTGCATTTCTCGAAGCCTTCCGCCGTTGCCGGTCGCGGGGTGCTCAGGTTCGACACCACCGCCACGTCTATGCCGACAGCATCCATCGCCTCCACGAAGAGCCTATCCTGCTCCCACGGATCGCCCTCTTCCAGCGGTCCGCGACAGTGTGCGTGTGCATCAATTAACATGAACTTACCTCCTCAATACTGCTGACTGATTACTGCGTCACTCACATCTGACTTCTACGTCCGACTTCTGCTTCAGAACTCACCGTCCAGCGGCGGGCTGATGATCGCCGCCGTCTCATCCGCCTGCGTTGGTTCGACAAGCTTCACGCTACGTCCTTCTATCTTTAGGCGACCCTCGGCAAACCATTGTACGGCTTGCGGGTAGATGCGGTGTTCCTGAGCCAGTATCCGGTCGGCGAGATCCTGGCCGGTATCGCCATCCAGCACCGACACCGCCGCCTGGATGATTATCGGCCCGCTGTCAAACTCTTCACTGGCGAAATGCACCGTCGGGCCGGCTATCTTCACCCCGTACTCCACCGCATCCCATTGCACCTCCACCCCCGGGAATGCCGGCAGCAAACCCGGATGGATATTCATGATCCGGTCCCGGAATGTCGCCAACAAGCTCGGCCCGATCTTCCGCATGTAGCCGGCCATCACGACGAGGTCCACATCGCGCTGCTTGAAGACCTCTGCAATCCGCCGGTCGGTCTCCTCCCATTCCGCAGTATCGCTCCTGGGCACTCGCATGTGCAGCGTCTCGATACCGTGCTTCCGGGCCCGCTCCAGCGCGCCGGCATCGCTCCTGTCACTGAACACCAGTTCAACGCCGCCATTGATACTCCCGGCTTCACAGGCATCAATGATTGCCTGTAAGTTTGTGCCTCCCCCCGAAGCCATTGCAGCGATTCTTATCGGGTCCGGCATCAGTTCAGTCTCCCGGTCATCGTCTTGCGGTGCCGCCACATGCCACTTGCTGCATGAGCACCCGGCACTCCCCCGGACTGCATGCAGCCGTAGCATCTGTAGGTTCACCACGCAGAGTCCAATTTCCTCCTGCAGGATTAAATGCGCATGTGGCGAACAGATAAGCAAACTGCCGGCAAAGGGGAGACCATCATGAAGATGAGGAGCACATTCGGGACGGCGCCGATACCAGGCGCTCTGGTCCTGCTGGCGATGCTGCTTGTCCAGACACTCGCAGCTCCGGTTCACGCCCAGACCGATAACGCTGCAGCAGGCATCTTCAATACTTATCTCATGTGGCGTGACATTGAGACTATCAACGTCTGCAACAGGATCGGCCTCACCTCCGACCAGGCTGCACTGGCTGCCGTGGCCATCCAAGAGCCCTGGCGCCAACTTGAAGCCATCTGGGCAGTCGAAGGTTCCGAGGCGCTGCGCACGGCGATCGCCAAGATGCGCGCGGTATTGCTCAGAGGCCACGATATCGGGGAGGACCTCTGGATCGAGGTGGCGGCGGCTCGGCGTACCATCGGCGACCAGGAAGATGACGATGACGGCCTCGAGCGCCGCAAGGCGGAACTGGCCGACGAGATCGCCAAAGGGTTCCTCAGTGTACTCACACCAGAGCAATTGAGCAAGCTATTCGCGCCCCCAGCCACTGAATTCGCGGCCGAAGTTGCCGAAGAGCTGGCTGCAGCCCGTGCCAAGTCCCCCGCTGAATGGGCCGAGTTCAAGACCGAGGTGCACGCTGAAGTGAGCAACTTCTTCGATGACAATCCGCTCCCTGAAGACAGCACTCTGCTTGCCGACGTGGACGCTTTTCTCGAACGCGTCCGCAAGATGGACACAGACACCTACTTCAAGCAGCATGAGAAGCTCACCACTGAGTTCATAGCGCTGCTGGCCGCCGCTCGACCCGCCGATACGAACATGGCTCGCATCCGCGCCCAGAACGAAATCGCCGGGTGGGCGGAGACGCCAGGACTGATGCAGCTACTCGAGGACATGGCTGCCGCTGACCGCTCCGCCATCGCGCCGTGACTCTCGCCCACCTGTATTCAAACACCCAAGCGCACACTATTCATAAACCTGTAGCTCGGCCTGACCTGCGCCTCGCGCAAGTCAGGTGGGCATTGGGCAAGCCATGGCTTGTCCAATGCTCAGCTTCCAGCCCGAGGTCGTTGGGATCATTACAGCGTGTCGTTTTGCGCAGACCACCGCAAATCGTCCTGTGCCCCCATCAATGGTTTGCATATCCCATTTCTGCCACGCGTTTCATTTCACTCATGAACAATCCGGGTCAGGCGCACAAAACCGGAGCCTCATCAGCTCCGGTTTCTATTGCCTGGGGTTATAGTATTTCGTGATCGGGCGGCTTACCGACCCGAAATGTCGTCTGGTCGGGGCGGCCTACCGAACCGAAATGTCGTCTGGTCGGGGCGGCCGGATTCGAACCGGCGACCTTACGGACCCGAACCGTACGCGCTAGCCAAGCTGCGCCACGCCCCGACCTGTGCTAGATTATACCATCCGCCTATTTGCTAGTCAACAGAAGCCGCCATCCGCCTCACAGGTCATCGCCGGTCGCTACGCTTTCAATATGTCGGATGGTACCAACCTTACCTCGCTCGGCCCACTCAATCACTACCAGGTCCACGCGCAGGCTGCAGTCAAAGCGCCGCTTCAATTTGGCGTATTGCTTGATGAGCCGGGCCAGTCTGCTGCGTTTTTTGGAGCGCAAGGCCTCTGCGGGCGTCATTTCGCCGGCGGGATATGACTTCACCTCGACGCCGATGAGCGTGTTGTCGCGCCAGGCCACGATGTCCAGCTCACCCCACCTGCCCGCCGCCCACCAGTTGGTTTCCAGTATCTGATAGCCGTGCTTCTCCAGATACCATCGCGCAATCTTCTCGCCCCGGTCACCGATTTCGCGGGTGGAGGGAACGTCGGCCCCATCAGTACCTTCCCAGCCCGGCCTCCGCTCGCGGAAAAACCGCCTGACTGAGGCCGCAAGCATGTGCCATCTCGATACCGGCCGATCTGCAGATACGCGCTTGTCTGCAGACATCTGTTTCCTCGCTGTGGGCGCGGGGGATGGTTAGTTGGCGGGCGGCTTTTCGGGAGGTGGCGGCTCGGCGACGAGGCCCTTGTCCACCAAATCCTTATAGAGCTTCTCCGCCTCACCGGCAGTGGCCACGGGAGCGATGGCGAACCTCGTCTCGATGAACTCGTCGGTCTTCAACTTGATCGGCGTCGGCTTCAGTATCATGCTGTCGAATCTACTCTGTGTGAAGCTGGCATCGGAGGCCCATAGCAGCCCCGCTTTACCCTCGGTCTTAGGTGCCAGCCACACCCACCCGACCTTGCCGATCTCGATGTACTCGTCCCGTGCCACGCCTTGCCATTCCTGCTTACCCTCGATTGGTGTTACGAAGTACGCGCCCGGCAGCCAGCCCCAGAAGCCGCCGGCATCGGCTTCTTTGTCCGCAGTATTGTACACGCGGCTGGTGACGAGCAGACAGGGCGTATCCGGGCGCACGGTCAGTTCGTACTCGATCCGCGCATTGCCATCAGGCAGGGGATTCTTCTTATCGTCCACCAGACTCGTGCAGGTGATGAGCACCGTCTTCTCTTCCGTGCTGTCTTTGATGATCTTTGCTTCTGCCGCCTCGGCCGGATACAACCAGCCGCGCATCGAGCCGGTCCAATAAAGTTTCATGCCCGAGGGCAGCAATATCTGCTCCAACTGCAAGGTCTTGAAACTGAAGCCACCGGCGGCGTTGGCTAGCGAGACCGTCTGCTGGTCGTCGCTGATGGATATGCCTGTGATGGTGAGGTCGAACGGCCAGGAGCGCGAATTGCACAGGGGTGCCATGTCGGTGAGAGTGAGCAGGCCTTCGTAGGCCCCCGGCTTCAGCCCCGTTATATTCGCTACCAAGCGGCCCTCGCTTTGGGGCGGTCCCAGCCCCTTGCGTTCCAGCTTCACTGACGCGCCGGGGGCATTGCTCACATAGAAGCTCGCAGTCTCGGCGCATATCGGGTTCTTGTCGTCCTTGATGCCGAAGATTACCTCCACCGTGTCACCCGCTGCACAGCCCAAATGCAGTGTCTCGGTTGATGAGGGGCGTGAGACGCCGTTGACCTTCATACCCGACAGCGTGGGTGGCGCGGTGTCATCAAGCACCATCCATTCGGGCTTGTTGATGACTAGGATTGCTTCTCCCCCAGGTGCCATCTGCGGACCGATCTCGATTTCAATGCGGCCTTCCTTCGCAGGGGCTTGCAGCTTCGCCCACGACCCGTCGGCCACGCGGTAGTACACCGTGTCACAGTGGCCCATCGCGATAACCAGAGAGAGAACCGGCACAAGCAATAGGGACCTTTTCATGAGGCTATCCTCCCTTTTCCGGCGGCGTAACCAAGCCCTTCTCGACGAGGTCGTTATAAATCTCTTCGGCCTCGGCGGGAGTTTCAGCGGCTGCAAAGGCAAGCTTCATCTCGGAGAACTCGCCGCTCTGCCTTTTCCCGCGAGGCCCGTAGAGCAGCAGACTTCCGCCCATGAACTCGCCGAACGGATCCGCCGAAACCCACAGCAGGCCCGTCTCTCCGACTTTTGCCGGTGCCAGCCACACCCAGCCCGGCGTCCCGATGTTGTGGTATCTCTCCTTGTCCTTGCCGCTGCCCCACTCCTGTTTGCCCTCCGCTGTGAAGTAGTACGGACAAGCCAGCCAACCCCAGTTAGGGCTGATGCCTAACTCCTTGTCGGATATGTTGATGGAGCGAGTGGTAACCAGCAGCGCCGGCGTATCCTGACGCACCGTCACTTCGTACTCGAGTTTGATGTTGCCATCGTTCGGTTTGCCGTCGAGGTCCTGGCAGATCGCCGTGACCAGCACGGTCTTTTCTGCCTCGGTGTCCTTGGTGATCTGTACATCGGTAAACTCACGTGGGTAGAGAAATGCGCCAATGTGGGTGGTCAGCTTAGACCATGCACCATTGGGCAACAGAAGCTGTTTGCTGATGTCGGGCTGCAGGCGGAAACCCGCCGTGGCGTTGGCCAGCGATACCGTCTGCTTGTCCTCGCTAACGGATACGCCCATGACAGTGAAGCTGACCGGCCATGATGCACGGTTACTCAAGGGGGCCATGTCAGCCAGGCTCAGTGTACCCTCGTACTTGCCGACCGCCAGCCCGGAAATCTTCACAACCATGCGGGCTGAGCTCTTCGCCGGCCCGAAGCTGCTCCTGTCAATTTCAACGCTCACCTCGGGCGCATCATTGAGACGAAACACGGCATCGGCGGCGATCGGGTTCTTGTCATCCTTTATCCCGATGACCACTTCGGCGCTAGCGTCGGCGAGGCAGCCGAGGTTGAGTTCGCTCGTCGAGGAGGGCCGCGAAGTGCCGTTGACCTTGATGCCCGAGAGCGTGGGTGCGGCGCTGTCATCAAGCACCATCCACTCCGGCTTATTGATGACAAGGATGGCCTCGCCGTTGGGCGCGGCTTGCGGAGCTATCTTGATCTCGAGGCGTCCGTCCCTCACGGCAGCCTCCATCTTCGCCCAGGAACCGTTTGCCTCCCGGTAGTACACGGGATCAGAGCTGCATACGGCTACCGCCAGACACAGAACCAATGCTGTTACGCCGGCAGTTCTCATTCTCTTCACCGCCCGTTATCATTACAGTTTAGTGATATTTACCGCCAGCGTCGCCGATACCTGCCTGTAATTCATCTCCGCACCGCTTGCCGGAGCGGGTCTGTCCGTGCTGACAAGCTCATATCACCTGCACCGACAGCATCGCAGCAGTGACCTGTGGTGCCGTCCGGCATCATCACGCGCCGTCACTCTTCCTCCTCAGTCCTCGACCTGACCCAAACCGTTTGTTGAGAAGTGCCGATGAGGAGTTTGATCACTCTCTCCCAGAGGTCAGGCTGGATCACGAAGCTGCGATCAAGTCCCGCGCGCCTGACGATCGTGTTGCGCAGTTCCTCTATGTCTTCGGTTATTCGGAAGTGGCAGTAACCAAGATCCAGAGGTATCAGATAGTCATCTTTGATTTCCACGTGGATGCCGAGAGTATAGCCGCTCCCAAGCGTCCCTCCCCACCTGCTGGTCCACAACACGGCCGTAATCTGCTCCCATGCCACGAACCGTGCGGGTTGGTACCACAGCGCCACCACCAGGCCCTCTGCGCAAGTGCCGACGCGGTTGCCGTGCTCACGGAGAAAGCCGGCAGCGGCATAGAGCACCATGGCGATGAGGATCGAGAAGATGATTATCCGCAGTCGTGAGAGCGGCCAATCGAATATCGGGTCAAACGGCGAGACAAGGGCCATGGTGAAAAGCGAGATAGCCACCCAGAACAAGGCGGCGATGAGCGCAATAGTGGCCTGATGATCACCGCCACCGCCAGTGTGATAGACTTTGTCGCAGTCCTTGAGCTGTATCTTCGGTGCCCGTCTGCCGCGCGGGTCCTGAGTCGTTCCCCGACGGAACATCCGCTCAGCGGCCCAGAACCTCATGACACCTCGCCTCCTTCTGCACCCTGTGGCGACCTGCGGAGTTGCTGCTCTACTGTGCCGAGCAGATATCTGCCGGTCTGCTCCCTGAAGCCGGGCGCCTTATCTCCCGCTCGCTCAATCGCAGGAAGCAACTTTCCATCTTTTCCGCCGCACTCTGTTGACTGTCCACAGCAGCGTAAGGCACCCCAGCTCTCTGTCTGACGCCAACTTCAAGCCGCAGTTATGGATTATCTCGTCGCGCAGTTTATCAATTTCTTGCCACGCCGCAATCTTAGAACCGAAGCCGCACAATGCTATCCAGACCGGCCTCGTTGTCCCGTCATCAGTGCGAACGTGGATCGCGAGGACGTATTTCTTGTCCTCGCAGCCGGTGCACAGTTCCCCCGCCAAGGGCAGGCGTTCTACGGTCTCCACCAACGCCGTGATCTTCTCCCAGGGCACAAATCTGGCCCGCCGCTGCCAGTTCTGCAGCAATAAACCCTCGGCACACACACCCGCCTTCGTATGGCGCTGTCGTAGTCCCAGTTTCAGCAGCGGCAGGAACGCCACTGGCGCCACTGCAACCGTGAGCGCCACGCGAACACCATAGTCGAGAACCTCGCCGAACAGGGATAAGATGAATGAAACCGCCGCCAGGCAAACGAGCGCAAACGCCAGTGGCATCACCATACAGAATATACCACCGTAGTAGGTTGAGTAAACCCCCTCGCATTCGTCAAATTCCCTCATATGAAAGTCCGTCGTCGGTAGCCGGAACACATATCAATATGCAGGCACGACCATGGCCAGTAACAGATTTACGGGCCGGTTACAGCCGTCTTACCTGCGACTGTGCGCTTTATCCCGATAGGAAGCTGACACGCAGAAAATCTCAGCTCCTGGGAGGAGAACCGCACCAATGTATCGCCAGATAGCCTCGGCCGTCATTTGCCTGTTACTAACCACGTCCGCCTGGGCCATTCCCCCGCAATGGGAGCAGTGGCTTCCAGAGTTGACCCACCAAGACGATTTCGATGCGTTCTGGATCACGGCCGGATATCAGGCAGCGCTCTCGCGGGTGCCTGCCGTATCAGCCGCCCATCCCTTTGCAGCCTTCTCCACCGGCCCCGCACAGACCTGCCGCGCGGAGATGACAAACTGCAAAGAATCTACACTCAGCGTGCCCATCCTCCACCTCACTGACTGGTGGGCTGATGACGATTTGTCTGCTCCACTCGAGGGCAAAGTCAGTCTCCACATGACCCTGTTGCCCGAGACGTCGCGGCACGATGGCTGGGATCCTGCCGGGCTCCCCGATGCGAGTGCGTGCACGCTGCGAGACGCAGTGTTGACCGCGCGCCATAGTCTCCGTTTCTTGCTCTCACAGCACGACGTACACGCACCTCGCGTAGGTATCGTCGGTGAGGGTTTCGGCGGCGCAGTGGCGATCGCTTTAGCCGCCCTTGATCCTGATCTGGTGGCCTTCGTCGCCGTTCATCAGCCGGCACCCGGCTTCCACTACCTCAACGACCGGACACCTGCGGATGCGCCCGCTGTCCTCAGACCCCTTAAGCGAGTGGAATGCAGTGACCACTCCAAGCTCCTTCGGGCTATTACCTATTTCGATTTCTTCAACTTCGCACCCCAGGTCAATAGTCCAACGCTGGTGACAATGAGCATCAATGACGAAATGGCTACACCCGAGCAGGTTCTGGCCATCTATAACCATCTGAATTGCGACAAGCAGTTGCATGTGACGGATTACGCAGACCATCTGGGTCACGATGACCGGCAGGATTTCTACAATACAGCGTATAAGTGGCTGCAGCATCTCGGATTCGCTCCGAATCCGGACGGCTTGCGACCCGACAGGAAAATCATCTACCGGCTGCCGGGATAGATGTTATACAGGGAGCGAAGTGGAGGCGAAACGGAAGCGACTGTGGCAGGCGGTATCACACCCGCACATAGCGACTGGCGCGAGGCGATGAGCCGCAGACACAACGGGGGGGAATGTCGAGGCGAGTGTCTGGCGGCATCAAACGGCGCGCGGGGATGTGCGACGGCGGGGAGGGAACCATCAGGGCAGGCAGGGCGTGTGGGGTTGATGCGAGCGGGGTCTGAGAGGCAGGTAGCCGATCAGGCCCCGCTCGTCTCCATGTCTCCTGACAGCGCCTCCGGGGGGGGAGCAGCGGCAATCAGCCTCAGCGGGCGACTATCCCCTTCCTCAACTCCGGCATAAGATGTACAATAGAAAACCCCATGAACGGCCTGATTCGTCCACATGGCGGAGTCGTGGTAACACGCGACTGGCGAGGGGATGAGGACATGTCGGAGGCCAAACAACTCTATGTCGTCATAGTAGGCTGCGGCCGTCTCGGCTCGTATCTGGCGGAGAGGCTCAGTCAAGGGCGACAGCGCGTGATGGTCATTGACACGGATGCCGACGCCTTGGGCAGGCTTTCACTGGAGTACAGCGGCTTCCAGCTTGAGGGAGACGCTTCAGAACTGGCAGTGCTGACGGAGGCGAATGTAGCCGAGGCCGATGTCCTAATCGTGACAACTCACCGGCAAAATACCAATCTGCTTGTCGGCCAGATCGCAAAGAAACTCCTGGGCGTCCCGCGCGTTATCGCACGCGTCAGCGACATCCAACGCGAAGACATCTATCGCGAGCTCGGTATAGACACGGTCTGTGCGGTCTCCATGCTCGGAGACGCGATACTCGGAGACATTCTGCCCTCGGTCGTGGCTGCAGAAGAGGGGGATGAGCCGTGAACATCATAGTTGTCGGCGGAGGCAGACTGGGCTATTTCGTCTGTCGCTCGTTTGTGGACAAGGGGCATCACGTGACTCTGATCAACCGGGACGAGGCCGAGTGTGCCCGCATTGCCCGCCGTTTAACGGCTACAGTCGTTTTTGGCGATGGAGGCGACCCGCAGATACTGGCCGATGCCGGCGCACCAATAGCCGATGTCATGGTTGCAATCACCAATAATGACGAGGACAACCTCGTCATTTGCCAGTTGGCCGGCCTCCAGTTCGGCGTACTCCAGACGGTGGCGCTGGTCACCGACCCGGACCACGAGGAGGTTTTCCGCAATCTGGGTGTCACCGCCGTATCCACCACACGGATACTCTCCGGCCTCATCGAGCAGATGGTCGCCTTCGAGGAAATCATGGAGCTGATGCCGGTAGGCGAGGGCAAGGTCAATGTCACCAATGTGGTGCTGAGCGAGAAATCGCCGATCATTGATATCCAGCTGAGTGATGTGCCTCTGCCCAGGGACTCGCTCATCGCCTGTGTACTCCGTGCCGGCCAGCCCATCGTACCTACCGGGACGACGGTTTTGCGCCGGGAGGACCGCGTCATCGCTATTTCATTGCCGGAGAACCACAACCAGGTCCTGAAGACGCTCACAGGTCATGCGGGCGAATGAAAACTCTTGGCTCACAAAAGCGTATCCGTTATGCGCACCATCCCCGCTGCATTCTCGCTTACACGGGGATGTTGCTGCGGCTCTCCGGCGTGCTGATGCTGACCCCGCTGCTGGTTCTGATAAGCCGGCCGGAGGAGGCGTCCCATATCGGCGGATTCCTGATCCCCGCTCTATCGCTAATCGTTCTGGGCACCATACTGAGAAAGTATATCGGCATTGCGGAGCCGTCGGCGATGACGTTGCAGGAAGGCAGCGTCGTGGTCGTATTGAGCTGGGGTATCGTCTCTCTTGTCTCTGCGCTCCCCTTCATGATGGTGGAGGGTCTGAACTTCACGCAGGCAATGTTCGAAGCTGTCAGCGGCTGGACAACAACCGGTCTCAGCGTGGTTGATGTCACGACAAGCACCCGCATGATTCTAATGTGGCGCAGCGTAATGCAACTGGCCGGCGGTGCCGGCCTGGCGATTATCATGCTTGCTTCCATCGCCGGGCCCACCGGCACCGGGCTCTCCGCCGCTGAGGGCCGCAGACAACAGCTTGCCCCGCATATCCGCACCTCCGTGCGTCTCGTCATGAGCATCTACAGCGCCTATGCCATCGTCGGTATCATCGCTTACCGGATCGCCAGCCTGCCGCTCTTCGAAGCCATCAACCACGCCTTCACCGCCGTTGCCACCGGTGGATTCTCAACTCACCCCGACGGTATCGCTCACTACGATTCGCCACTCATTGAGGCGATCACAATCCCGCTGATGTTGCTGGGTAGTCTGAATTTCTTGACAGCATACGCCCTTGTGCGCGGCAAGTTCAAAGCGGTGCTGCGCAACGGAGAAATCCGGCTCTGCGCACTCCTTATCCCAATATGCGCGCTTATTCTCTTCTCTTCGGTGTGCCTGAGTCTGTATTCAACAGTCCCCGGCGCCGTCCGCGTGGCCGTCTTCGAGCCTACCTCAGCGCTAACGGGTACGGGGTTCACGATCACCAGCTACGAGAACTGGAGCGGCCTGGGGCTGCTGATCATCATCACTCTCATGGTCATCGGCGGGGGCACGGGCTCGACGGCCGGCGGCATCAAGCAATATCGCATCTACCTGCTCGCCACATCCATATGGTGGCGCGTCCGTCGCGCACTCCTGCCCAGGACCGCTGTCGTCGAGCACGCCGTCTGGCGCGGGGAGAGCAGGGACTACATCACTGATACACAAATCAGCGAGATAGCGACCTTCGCGTTCCTCTACATCGGTGTCTGGGTTCTGGGATCGGGCATCATCGCTGCACACGGTTACACGCTCGAGCAATCGCTGTTTGAGTTTGCCTCTGCTCTTGGTACTGTTGGTCTTTCTCTGGGCGTGACGGCTCCTAATGCGCCGCCCCTAGTGCTCTGGACGGAGACCCTTGGCATGTTCCTCGGCCGCCTTGAGTTCTTCGTCGTCATCGTCGGCTTGCAGAAGGTCGTACGCGACACCATCGCGATTCTGCGTCCAAGACGTTAGTGACCCCGGTTCTGCACAACTCCCGGGGCCACACCTGGTTTAGTTCGTCCGCATCAGCTCAGACTGCTTTGTCTGCTATCGCCACCATCAGCCCACTGCGACTGCGCCCCCGCTCGCTGCAGACGCGATCTCTGCCATGACCAGCCGCACCGACTCGCGCGCTGACTCAGGGGTGACACGCGCCGGCGCAGTGTTGCTCTCGATGCACTCTACAAAGTACGGCAATTCCCGGTCATAGCCCGTGCCAGGCGCGAACTCCGGCGTGTATGGCTCGCCCTCGAACGGGTAGAACACCAGCATCGGATCCTTAGCCAGCGAGAAATCGAGTATTCCCTTCTCGCCCAGCACCTGGTAGCCCATCTCGAACGGGAAGCTGTCCGGCATCACCCACCCGCCTTCAGCCGCACACGCAAAGTCATCGTAGAGATATGCGGTGAACACCTGGTCAACTCCTGCACCTGCGGTAATCAGGTTTCCCGCACGCGTGACCACTGCATTCGGTTGTCCAAACACTGACAGGATGAAGTCCGCATCATGGACGTGGAGGTCCAGCATCGCGCCGCCGCTGAGTGCGGGGTTCATCAGCCAGTTGTCCGAGGCCCATGTCGGCGTCGGTGACTGGCGCACGAACCTCGCCGATATCACGCGCCCGAGCTCCCCGTTGCCTACCATCTTCGCCAGTACCTCATACTCCGGCCAGAAGCGGATGCACTGGGCGATAAAAAGCAGCCGCGAATTGGCCTCCGCAGCGGCGATCATCCGGTCGCAGTCCGCGACGGTAAGCGCCATCGGCTTCTCGCAGATGACGTTGCAGCCCGCCTCCAGCGCCGTGATAGTCATCTCCGCGTGCAGGAAAGTCGGCGTGCAGACGTCAACGCAATCGAGCTGTTCCTCCGCTAGCATCTCCTCAAGACTCGTGTAGCGGTTCTGCTTGCTCAGGTCCAGCTCCGTCGCTTCGCCGATATTACCACCCACTGAGGCGGCTTTCTCAGCCACCCTCGCCGGGTCCTTATCACATACTGCGACTAACTCCGCGTTCTCTATAACCTCGTGAATGCCGAAGTGCTGTTGCCCCATAAAGCCGACACCGACCAATCCTATCCGAACCATATTCGCTCTCTCCCTTCAGCACTCCGCCTATCCGGCGATGCGGAGTGGTGAGATGACATGTTGACATCTTTATCTTCGGCGAATACCGCAGCATAACCTTCTGTGTCCGCGCAAAATCCACGGCAAATGCTCGTCGCAGCATCAACCGAAGCAACTGTTCTGCAGTAATATCGGCCCTGAAGGAATGATTCACCGGACCCGACGGCGAATATTACACGACAAACCAGCCTCTGCATTAGAAACCATAAGGGGGGCGTGCCCCATGAATGTCAGCAATAGACTGGGAACCACGGTAGCCATCCTTGGTCTCATCACACTCGCTGCGGGCATTGCTCACGCCCAGCCCTTGCGGCTGGACTTCTCGCCCTCGCCGCTGGAGAGCTTCGAGCAGCGTACCGAGGATCGTGCCGCAGTCATCGCAGTCACCCGCTGTGCCGAGGCTCCCCGGATTGATGGCAAGCTTGCTGACAACGCCTGGGCAGCGGCGGCCACCGTCCGGATTCCGGCGACCGTCAGAGGCTCGCGCCCCTTGCCGCATACGCGCGCGCAATTTTGCTGCGACGATGCCGCCATCTACTGCGCCGTTGTCTGCGACCTTCAGGCAGGCAAGCAGCCGGTTGCCGAAGAACGCCGGCGCGATGAGGGCACGTGGAAAGATGATTGCGTCGAGTTGTGGATGGACACCTCCGGCAAGGGTGACGTCATCTATCAGTTCATCGTCAACGCGCTTGGCTCAATCTACGACCAGGGCCCGGATGGCGCGGACTACAACCCCGACTGGCAGCACGCAGTCGGAGCGACCGACAAGGCCTGGACTGTCGAGATGGCGATACCGAAGGCCGCTCTCAAGCTCGAGGCCTGGCCCGCGCAGCTTCGCTTCAACATCGGGCGCAACGGGCCGGATCTCGGCACGCGCTCCTTCAACGGTACGTATGGTGACACCTCGGCCGGAGTGTTGAGCCTGCCTGGCATCACCGAGATACAGTTGGAGCAGGCCACGGCGCGGCAGGCTGTCGGCGAGCCGCTCGAGGTAGTAGTGCCGCGCACCTATGCCCGTGCCGGAGACCGTTGGCTGGAAGTGGGACTGAAGCTAAACACGCCGCCTGCAACGCTTCACCAGACCGAAGTCAGAGCACAGCTTTTCGAGCCGGCTGGCGGCAAGGCTCTCGCCGAAACTGAAGCTGTCCCCGCCCGGCCGACGGGGAAAGTGCTCATTGACCTCCGCACGCTCAAACTGGCCGAGGCGAACTTGCGCGTCCAGCTTCGTGAGCAGGGCAAGCTTGTCGCCCAGGAGGAGCTGCAACTCACCGCGCGCAGTCCCAGGCAGCCACTTAAGCCCGGCCAGAAGATCCCCGTCTACCTCGACTTACCCACAGGCATAGCCGGCGTCGAGAACTGGCCCGTCTATATCGGCGTTCCGTTCCCTGCCGGCACACTCTGGGATGCCGACGCCGTCCGCCTGGTGGACAAGCGCGGTCGCCCCCTACCTCACCAGCGCGAAGCCGTCGCTCACTGGGCTAAAGAAGGGGCCATCAAGTGGCTCCGCTTCGATGCTCTGGTCAACTCCGCTGATGGTTGCCTCGTCGAAGTGGCAACTCCCCAGCCAGTGCTCAAGCCACAAGAGCGCGTTACCAACACCTATCGCGGCAACACGCTCACAGGTGCAGTCAATGAGACGACGGCCTGGGTGCTCTCCGGAGGCAAGTCCCCGCTGGCCGGTGTGGGCGTGCCCGGCTCCAGCGACCGTTCTGTCGCCATCAGCGAGGAAGCTGACGACACGCGCGGGCTCTACGTGGTGGACCAGAAGGGCCGCGTCGCCTCAGCCTCGGCGCAGGGTGAGACCATCACCGTCGAGGCTTCAGGGCCGGTGGCGGCTTGCGTCCGTTTCGAGGGCCCCTATCTGACTGCCGAGGGCGAGGAGTTGGCCCGTCATATCACCCGCATCGAGGTTTTCGCCAAACAGCCCATCGCCAATATCACCCACACACTCGTGCTCACCCGCAACACCAATGAGGTCTGGTTCACTGATGTCGGCTGGGAATTGCAGACCCCGCTGGGGCGCAACACGACCGCGCTCTTCGGGACCTCACGCGAGGAGTGGAACAAGTCCGTCTCATGCCCGCTCGGTGAAGACACAACCGCCTGGATGCTGCAGGACAGCCACTACTTCTTCGCCCACGGTGAGAACCACTTCCAGGTCGTCTCGCAACCCGCTTCCGGCAAGGCAAGTACTCTCGCCGAGGGCGAGGAATGTGGCGACTGGGCGGCTGTTGTCGGCGACCAGCGTGGGGTCATGATCTCCTGCCGCGAGGCCGCGCTCCAGCATCCCAAAGAGTTCGAGATACGCCCCGACCGCATCATCCTCCACCTCTTCTCCAGCCGTGGCGGCGAGCAGCTCGATTTCCGTGGTGAGACGCTCGCTAAGAAGTGGGACCTGCTGACGTGGTACGAGGCCGTGATCCCACAGGCCTACAAGCTCAAGCATGAAGAGATCCTCGCTAAGATGGCGGCCCACAGCTCCAACGCCGCCGGCTGGTCTAAGACGCATGAGTTGATGATCGCGCCACTGCAGCCCGCTGCTGCAGCCGAGAACGCCGCCCGCCTTTCCCGACTTCATTCGCAGCCTCTCTATGCCCTCGCCGACCCGCAGTGGATCTGTGACAGCGAAGCCATGAAACCGATCCATCCGGTTGACGAAAAACGCTTTCCGATCGCCGAGCAGGCCATCTCAACGGCCTTGCGACAATGGCACGACAAGATAGGCATGTGGGGCGACTACGGCTTCGTTGACTACTACGGGGGGCCGCATCTGGGCTACAGGGACAAATACGTCTCCCAGAAGCGTTATAACTCCATTACCTATACGCTGCGGCCGGACTTGTGGCTGATGTATGCCCGCTCCGGCGAGCGCCATGTCCGTCGCCTTGCCTCCGATTCCATCCGCACCGACGCGGACGCCACGATGGCACACTGGGATGCGCCGGGCAAGACAAAAGGCCTCTACATCTCCGACAGCGGCTCCGACACACCCACCGGCGGCATCCGCAAGGGCCAACTGCCCTTCGCCTGGGAGACGGCCACCTACGCGCACAAGAGCAGCTCTACCACCATGAACAACTACACTTGGTACTACTACCTGACCGGCTGTCGTCGCGCCAAAGATATTGCAATCGAGTACTGCGAGGGCATCAAGCGGTTCTGGACACCGGCGCAGGCGAAACGCAACGCCCGGGCCCTGGTGCTGATCCGCATGTTGACCGGCGGCTATGAGTTCACCTGGGACCCGGAACTCCGCGCGCTGGCCGATGCCACAATGGATTTGCTCGAGGACCCCGAGGCGCCGCTCGGCTTCATCCAGGGCCGGTCCAATTTCAACCAGCCCGCCGGCACGTTGTACAAGACCCAAGTGGATATCCGCGCGCTCATCGAGGCCTGGAATGTCTATGGCTCGCCCCGCTACTACGACACGGCCATGAAGTTGTCACGCTACCTGTGGCAGAGCTACCTGGGCAAATGGCCGCTCACCTATACCAACCCCACGGGTATCGTCGGGAGCTTCCTGTACCGCGAGACCGACGAGCCCAAATACGCCCAGGGCCTGGCTATTCAACTCCGTCATGCCGCCGCCGGCTATGACCCGGAAAGCGACCAGGTTTATGGCGTGCACAGCGCTGAGAAATGTACTTTCCTCTTCGAGGGCATTGCCCACGCCGAGCAGATCATCCTTGCCGCCGGTGCCGACAAAGGGCCGCTCACGTCCTGGTGCGGGTATGAGGATTTCGGCTTCCCCAGCGGCGTCTTCTTCCGCAAGTCCGCGGGCGAGAAACTCGACTTCGATCTGCAGACACCCGCCGAGTTCAGCATCCTGCCGGCGGCGGAACAGGCCTCCGCTGGTGACGGCCTCCCCTGGATAACCGAGGAGACCTACGGTCAGAGGAGCATCAACGTACCGGCTGAGGCGGCGGCAGGAGACTACTGCATCGTCCCCACTCAGTTCGGCCAGCACCTCGTTGTCGCCAATTCCCGCCTGCCCCTGGTCATCTACGCACCGGATTACTGGCGACCAAGTCCGCCACAGGCCCCCAATGTCCGCTATTACTTCCGCCTGCCCCCTGACTGTGATAACCCGCAGATAGTTTTCGAGGGTTCGGCTAAGCTCTTCAGTCCTGATGGCCGTCCTTATCCGAGTGATGAGCCTCTCCACGGGTCAGTGGACCTCCCCGCCGACAAGCCCGGCCTCTGGTGCTTCCTCCCGGTGGACAACCAGCTCGTCAAGGTCCACAACCTGCCACTATTCTTCGCCGTCGAGGACCCAGAGAGCTATTTCGAGCCCCGCATTGCGTGGCAGCCACAGGTGGAGGAGGAAGAGAGCGCAGAGGTTCCGGCCGGTACCGGCTATGTCAAGGGCGCAATCGGCACCGACGGCGACCAGGCTCTCTACATCGGCCCAACCGGCAAGTTCACTCTCCAGGGCGGTGACAAACATCCCTCCGGTGATGGCAGCATCTTCCTGCCGTTCAGCGAGGGCACCATCGAGTTCTTCTTCAGGCCCAGTTGGGGGACCCTTGACCTGCCCCTGAAAGCCAAGACCATCTGCGCGCTGGGAGTTGAGAGCGGCGAAACATGGCGCATGTCATACATGATGGCCCCGCGCAACCGCGATGCCAATGCCGACTTCTTCGCATCCCATGTGCTCTACGGCCTTTTCATGGCGCAGGCCCCCAAGATCCAGCACTCCATGCGCATCTACCGACGCACCGTCTTTTCAGCCGATGAGTGGGTCCATGTCACCTGGGTATGGGGCCGGCGCAACGGCATTCTGCCCGGCGGCGGTCACACCAAACCGATGGACAACGTGCTGCTCGCCCAGCTCTATATCAACGGCCGCGCCGGTCAGCATTACAGCTACAAATGGTTTGACAATGTCCCGGCGGATATGCCGATCAACTTCCAGATGTACTCACTGGAAGGAGCTGTGGACGAACTGCGCCTGTCCGACATCCAGCGCTACACAACTGACTTCACTCCGACCCGTGCTAGCGAGCTGACACTTGACCAACACACCCGCGCCCTGTTCCATTTCAACGGGGACACAACCGGAGTGGCTCACGGCTATCAGGGACAGCTCCCTGTCGAAACCAGGTAGCGGGCACAAACAATTAGTCCCGGCTCAGACTTTCCCACCAGACTAACTGATCAACACGGGGGTGCCGAACCATGAGCGACCATCTCTTCGACTACGAGAAGGCCGTCGCCGAAAACGAACTGATTCAGTCCACCCGCAAGCAGGCCCTCGCGGTCTTGCAGCCTGACGCGAGGCAACTCCAACACGGGCTGGAGCTCCATGCGGCCTCGGTCGTCTGTGACGCATTCGGTTTCCTGCCGAATGTGTGGACTGAGAAGCTCGTCGGGGAGATGAACGCTCTGCTCGACGGCCAGGTCGGTGCGAAGGACTATCACTTCCGGACCAACCAACTCCGTGCTACAGTGGCGCTGCACGATGAAGCGGCCGCCCACGAGTACATCGCCGCGATCAAGGCCGCCGGCCTGTCGGGCACTATGCAGACTGCCGCCGAGGGGAAGACACGGGAGCGTGACATCAAGCGTATCGCCGGCTTCCACGGCATCTGTCAGGCCTTCTCCGGCCACATGCTGCTCGGAGCCGGAGCCGATGATGTCACGGCCGCCAAAGAAGAGAACCGCATCTGCGTTTTCCTCAGCGTCAACGGGCCGCCTTGCCCCGGGGCGATGATCGATCACGACGAGGAGTTCGGTTGGCTCGAAACCTGGCACCACCTCGGCGTCCGCATGATGCACCTGACTTACAACCGCCGCAACATCGTGGGCGACGGCTGCATGGAGGACGCCAACGGAGGCCTCAGCGAATTCGGCAGGGAGTTGCTCCGGGAACTCAACGAGATCGGCATCATCGTTGACACGGCCCATAGCGGCGAGCAGACCACACTCGACGCGGCGCATCTATCCGCTAAGCCGATGGTGGCGAGTCACAGCGGCTGCCGCACTCTACAGGATCATCCCCGCAACAAAACCGATGAGGCGATCAAAGCCATCGCCGCCGGCGGCGGGCTACTGGGAATATGCAACCTTCCCGGCTTTCTCGGTGGCACCGAGAATCTCAACGCCCTCCTCGACCACGTTGACTATGCCGTCAAGCTCGTCGGTCCCGATCATGTCACCATCGGCACTGACATCTGTTACGTGCCGCCCTGGCCGCTAGCCCTCCGAGGTTACCAGAATGCCCGCTGGACTTCCCGTTGGTGGGGAGCATGGAAGCCGGAGTATCCCACTAGCTCCTCCAACGACCATCGCGAGGGCAGCCTGGCGTGGACCAACTGGCCCCTGTTCACCGTCGGCCTCGTCATGCGGGGCTACTCCGACGCAGACATCGCCAAGCTCATCGGTGGAAATCTGCTGCGTGTGCTCGCCGCCAATGAGCCACGGCATCTATTGCGCCTTTGAGCCCGTCTCTTCCACCACCACCAACTGAGGGCAAGCTCACTGATGGCTCAAATAACGCTGGTGAACTCCAATCTCACTGTGCCGCCAATCGCGCCGCTAGGTATCGAGTACATCTCCGAGGCCTGTCGCAGCGAGGGCCTCAATTGCGATATTATTGACCTGTGCTTCGAAGCCGATCCGGTCGGTGCTTTGCGGCGCCGCCTCGCCCAGGCGGCCACGGATCTAATCGCCTTCACCTTCCGCAACAGCGACAACTGCCTCATGCTTAGTTCCCATTCCTTTGTGCCGCAACTGGGGGAGTTTGTCAGCGCAGCCAGGGAAGCTACCGAGGCCCCGATTGTGCTTGGTGGCGCCGGTTTTGCCGTCGCACCGGAAGCCATTATGCACGCAGTCGGCGCTGACTACGGGGTTGTCGGGGATGGCGAGGAAGCGCTGCCGGTCCTCTGCCGCGCTCTGGACGATGAGACCGACCTTCAGCATGTTCCCGGCTTGCTCTGGTTCGGCGATGGAGGTATCTGCCGCAACAAGCCGGCGTGGCCTGATCTGACTGACCGCCCCGGCCTGCGTCGTGATACCGTGGACAATCAACGCTACTTCCGCCTCGGCGGCCAACTCGGCATCGAGACCAAGCGCGGCTGCAATCGCCATTGTATCTATTGCGCAGACCCGATGGGCAAGGGCCGCCATGTCAGGCTTCGCTCACCTCAAGCCGTCGCCGATGAGGTAGTGAACCTGCTCGCGCAGGACATTGACGTCTATCACACCTGCGACAGCGAGTTCAACCTGGATTACGACCATGCCTGCGAGGTCTGCCGCGAGCTAATCCGGCGCGACCTCGGTCACCGCATCCGCTGGTACGCATATCTCATACCGCAACCCTTCACCGAGGAGCTGGCCGAACTGATGCAGCAGGCCGGTTGCGCGGGTATCAACTTCGGCGCTGACAGCGGGAACGCTGAGATGCTGGCCGCGCTGGGACGTGACTTCTCTACAGACCACGTGCGGGAGGCCGCACAACTCTGCCGGCAGCACGGTATCGCCGTCATGCTTGACCTGCTCATCGGCGGGCCGGGTGAGACTCCTGCTACTGCCCGCCAGACCATCGAGATGGCCAAGGCGGCCGAGCCGTCTTGCGTCGGCATATCACTGGGAATCCGCCTCTACGCCGGCACGAAGGTCGCGCAGGTCATCGCTGCCGAGGGGCCCATGGAGCAGAACCGGGGTGTATCGGGGCAGATAGCCGATAACGAGGCCCTGCTTGAACCGGTCTTCTACATCTCCCCCGCTCTCGGCACGATGGCGGAGGCAGCCACCCTGCTCTCCGAAGTCATAGCCGGCGATGAGCGCTTTTTCTTCGGCGGCAGCGGCGATGAGCGCGACTATGACTACGACGACAACGCCGTGCTCGTCGAGGCTATTGCGGCCGGCGCACGTGGCGCCTACTGGGACATACTGCGACAAATCCGCGCCCTGGACTGATGCCTGCGTAGCCGCCCATGCCACTACTCTCTCACTTGCAGGCCGTATATGCTGCCGTCATCACATGTGGCCACGATCTCTTTGGTCTTCGCGTCACCGTCCAGCTCACAGATGGCTACATGGCGAACCCATGCGGGTGCCTGGTACCAGCGGACGATCTCGCCTTGCCCATTGAGTATCTTCACCGTCCCGTCCTCGCAGGCACACACGATTTCTGCATGCTCATCACCCAGCACATCGCCGACAGCGATGTCCCGGCACACCGTCAGCAGATTCACCTGCCGCAGCAACTTGCTGTCGGCATCGAAGATGTACAGGATGTAGTTCTTCGACGCCACTGCCGTCTCCAACTTCTCATCGGCGTCAATGTCACCGATCCCGATGGCGGTGATGTCGCTGCCGGTACTCAGTACCGAGAGCCGCCGCCCTTCCCACTCTTTGAACCAGATCCTGCCGCCCCGATCCCCGACCACTATTTCCCCTTTACCATTCCCATCGAGGTCCGCGCATGATACTGCCGTTGCGCCGCTGTGCCGTACGCCTCCCCACTCCCCAATCAGCTCACCGGTCGAAGAGTAAATCGGCGAGGCGATATAGCTGTTGCCCATGATGATCTCTTTGGTCCCATCACCATCTAGGTCAAAAGCGGCCCCGCACGTGGGGTTGTGGGCCCAGCACACCTCATCCCACACCAAATGCCCCATATGGTCATAGACGTAGGTGCGCCAGTTCGCCGACCCGATGATGATCTCAGCGTCCTCATCGCCGTCAATATCGGCACTGAATATCACGCGCAACGAGCCCTGGAATGGCTTGACATTTCGATAACCGGCGCGCGCGTAACTCCTCGGCGGCGGTGTTACCGTGAAGCTCTCCGGGCCGTCGGGCTTGATTGAGTACATCGTCTGATCATCACACGCTGCGACAATCTGGTATTCCCCGGTGCCCGCACTGTGCGCTACGGTCAGGGCATTCACCGGCCCACCGACGGGATATTTCCAGATAACGGAACCGTCGGCGCCGACGGCGTAAACCGCGTTGTCGGTGCCACCGGCGTAGATCTCGGATTTCCCGTCAGCATTCACGTCTGCCGTCTCCAGAGCATTGAACTGCATGTGCTCGCCGGCATTCTCGCCAGCGGCCGCTCCGGCAGGCACCACGAACTTCCACAACTTGCTGACTCCCTCGCCGGTATCAGCCGCCTGCGCTTCTGCTACCTGCACGCTCGCCGCACCTTGCTGCAGCCCCTTCTCGAGTGAGGCCGCAAGCTGCCGGCGCGCTGCGGCTTCAACCGGGCGCAGCTTCAGAACATGTGGGCCAGGCTTGAGGGTCTCGGTCTTTGCCCCGTCCGGCGCGGCATAGGTGACCTCGATCTCGGCTGCGGCCTGAATCTGCGCCTCACCACTGCCCAGGTCTATCTGCACATTGACCGGGCCGGTTGCGCTCAGCAGTTGGCCACCGATGGTCACCAACTCCGCTCCGGATGCGGTCAAGCGTTGTTCCGTCAGATGGAATACATGCGCCACGATCTCGGTACCCGCGACCACCGTGCACTTACTTACTCCGGCAGCCGCCGGTTTACCGTCGTCTCGCACCAGGTAGGTTGTTCCGTCGCCGCCACGGTAGCAGTCAACACGCCGGCCGGCGTCCCCGGGTTCGCTGGTGTAGAACAGGTTCCCAAACCGGTACACATCGCCCGGTTCCATCTTGTGCTTAGCAGCCTCGATGAGAGCACTGGCCTCTGTCAGCGGAAACGGCTGGGAGCTGAGCGATGTCCCCGCAGACTGACCGCGAGCAAGTACCGCATCCGAGGCGGCGATGAGGTTAAATTGCCCGGTGCCCTTGTCGGACTTAAGTCGTCGCCCCTCCAGTGTCGCATTGCCCAGCGTCCGCCAGATGCACTGGAAGCCATATTCGGCCTGGTCCACGCATTCCAGCGTGTCCACGATCAGGAAGTAGCGTCCCTGCGGCCAGATGACCGCCCGCTCCCAGTTCACGCCATTGTAATTGTTCATTCGCGACGCAAAGATGGCTGTGTCCTCAAACTCCGCCTCAGCAGTCACTTGCGCTATGGCGGGTGTTGTGCCGGCCCAGCCATCCTTGAGGATCGTCACCGTATTGTGCTCGCTCAATGTCGGGATCATGTAGCCATCGTCGTATAGCCACGTCTCTCCCCGGTCGCTGTAATGCACGATCGCATTGGCGTCCTCGTGTGAGTGCCCGCCATAGCAGAACCCGCTCATGCACATGTACTGGTCGTCGGCCTCAAAGCCGCTGCGGAAGGTGACCTTGTCATAGCACTCCGCGAGGGGGAAGGTACGCCACGAGAGGTACTTGGGCCGGTTGTAGATCCATTCATCAAGTGGCGCCTTGCGCAGGCCCAGAAGGTCATCCGGGCGCTGACGGGGGATTACCTCCGGCGGTACCCAGAAGCCCGTGTGTGAGCCGCCATGACGGTCATACCACCACAGGTAGCGCCCGTCCCGGTAAACCCAGGCCGCAAGCGGGTAGTTAGGCAAGAACTTCCCGGCTCCCAGGCCGCCTGAATCACCAAAGCCGCTCACATTTCCCATGTTGTTGGTTATCATCATCCAGTAGTCGGCCATCTTCTCCAGCACGCCCGTCTCGAAATAGCCATCGTGCGGCCGATTCAGCGCCCAGGTGTTGTCACCGTCCATCGTTATCTTGCCATAGCCCGGACAATCCTCGGCCACCTTCCAGTTCGCCATATTCGGCTCGTAGTAAGTGTCCATGCTTGCCAGCAGTCGCTGCCCGATCTCTATCTCCGGGTAGTGACGCACGAAGTACAGCGCCGCCAGGCCCGCAGCGGTCGCATTCCAGTTGTTCCCATGCGGCCACTCCGAGACCTCGATCGGCTTCTGTGCATACGGCATCAGGCACATGAAATGCAGGAAGATGTTGTCCAGCTCGAGCCGTTCCGCCGGGCCGAACGCCGGGCATTCATCCATCCGGTCGTACTGTGAGAAGATGTAACGGCAAGAGCGCAGGTCATCTGCCGCCCCGTCGGCCTCCAGCATATTCTCCAGCTTCCGCATCGCCGGCAGTAAGAGCTGCGCCCACTCCTCATAGCCGCTCGTAAAGTAGTTGTTGATATAGCTCGCCGCCAGCCGCGCCATGCTTCCTGACGTAGTCTCATTCGCGATCGCCGCCTCGGCCTCCGCGATCGTTTTCTCATCCGGGCGCGCCGACGTTGCCTTGCCATGGACCTCAATGATGTGGCCGACCGAGCCGCCCTTGCTCTCCTGCATTATCTCGATGAAGCGCTTGACACCGGCCGCACAACCCTCCGACGTCACACTCCCTATATATATTACGTTCCTCCCGCTCAGCCACGGGTCATGTACGGAGCGGATCACGTACGCGCCCTCGCCGCCCGGCCACGAGAGATTACAGATTACGTCAGAGCGCCGGTACAGCCTATCAACGATGGCATTGTTGGCGAACCAGCCCAGAGCGATGATGTTCGTCTGCCTGATTGCTTCATCCGCTAGCGCGCCGGCACGCTGTACTTCCGGAGCAGCCCCACAGGTGGCAGCGATCGCTGCTGCGAGTTCGTGCGCCAACGACTTGTAAGCCTCGTCATCAGGTATCGCAATGACGCAACTCGCAGCTCCCGCCGTGACCAACGCCGTCTCCACATACAGCGGCTTAAGCTCCGCAATTTCGGGGATCTCGTCCGCCCATACGTTCGCAAGTAGGCCCATAAAGGCCAGTGCCAAGCCGGCTCGCAGCATGCTTTTACCTCCCCTGTAGAACGCAGGTCAGACCGTCACAACCTCAAGTCCGGCCAGTCCTCCAA
>Ga0180432_10002369_pt1 | contig 28285 bp, 25 predicted proteins | sample SS_ome_10_FD_132414 | JGI IMG/M metagenome (GOLD analysis project Ga0180432, IMG submission 132414) | Hypersaline lake sediment archaeal communities from the Salton Sea, California, USA - SS_1_MS_2 metaG | ecosystem: Environmental > Aquatic > Non-marine Saline and Alkaline > Hypersaline >... | reverse complement strand
CCGTGCTTCGCCTGTTCAGATGGGGAACGATGTCCACGATTATTTTAATAGACAGCGCATGGGCGCGGTCGATGAGCCTTTTCAGCTCCTCTTCGCCGCCGAGCGCCGGCTCTATCAGGGTGAGGCTCATGGGCGAGAAGGGCGACGGCGAGGTGGCATCCGGCGCCCAGTCCTCGCGGTTGGAGCCGCGCTTCTGCACGCCGAGCAGATAAATCGCGGTAACGGCGTAGCGGTCCTTTAAATCCTCCAGATGGGCCGTGATGTCGGCGAACCCGCCGAGCCGTATGACTTCGCCGTTTTCATTGTATACGAGCCCCGTGTTCCCTCCCGGGTCCTGCCAGTAGACCCGGGTATGGCCGTGAATGTCCGGAAATATTTCGAGAATAAACTCACCCTGCAGGTCGGGTATGATGTTGATCCTGCCGGAGGTTTCCCCTCCGGTAAGCCAGGTCGGCCGCGTTCGCTTTCTGGCGTGAACGAGGTAATCCACGTGGCCGATTTGGTCGAATTCATGTTCCGCCCTGTAGCGGCCGGATTCCTTATCGAAGGACAGATCGATGTCAAGAAAGTCGATATCCTTATCCAGTATGAACTGGTCCTCGGTTTTGTTCAGGTAGAGCCGCACGAAATAGCCGTTTTTGGTCATGGGAAGGTCGAAGGTGAAAAGATGCGTCGAGCCTCTGGTCACGTTGACGAAACGCACGGCAAGGGGCGCATCGAACGGCTTGGGGGAGAGAACCCGCTCGAGGATGATGTTCGCCCGGTTGCGTACCTCGTGCACATCGTGGCCTGAGGCGGCCGTGAGCAGCCGAACCGTTTCACGGAGCGATTCATAATCGTCGCTCCGCTTGTACATGCGTGCGAAACGGGCCAGCGATTCAATCGCGCTCACGTTTTTTTCATAGTCGAAATCGAGCTCGTTCCCGTTGCTTCGAGCATTCAGGCCGCTCAGGATGTTCGATCTGTTCCTCGCGGTGAATCTTTTAATGGTAACGGGTTCGGCTGCCTCCGGGGTTACAATCTCCGCAGTGCGCGAAAAACGAACAACCTTTTCGGCGAGCACGCGCATCGCTGCGGCCGTGGAGGGCGGCATGAGCTCCAGGTGGAAGTAGCCTGTTTCGATCGCCCGTTCCTCAACCCCGAGCAGGAGCATCAGGGTGCGAAAAAGTGTTTTGCCGCCGCCGCGTTCCTCCCATGCGAGGAGATCGAAGGTATTCAGCCCGAGGTAGATGGTGGGAATCTCCGTCCACCGGGGCCCCTGTCCCACGTGGGCAAGAACGATGCATTTTTTTTCCACGTGGTATAGTGAAGGCATGCCCGCCCGCTCGCGGACGATTACGAACCGTCTTCCGAGCAGCGACGGATCGTCCGTTTCACGGAGGGCGCGGTGAAGGAGCGCCAGGGCACGGTGCAGACGCGATGAGAGCAGCCCGTTGCGCCGGAGCCTGCCCAGCACGGTGATATCGCCGTTCGATATCGATGCATAGGAGTCGTTCCGAATGTCCGCGAAACGGTAGGAAAAAGAATCCGCGGGCTCGCCGTCCCGCAGCCTTTCGATTACGTGGTTGTCCGGCATGAAGGGGAAGCAGCGGTACTCGTCAAATCCCCGAGCGAGCTCTTTTTTGATGAGCACGTCAGCCGGCGGTTTCACTTTTTTATCGTAACAGAGGCAGAGCGAGGTTGTTCTATAGGTCCAGGGCATTAAAAGTCTCCGGCTGTTCTCCTTAAGCATTGTAACGGGCACGGCGGGTGAAGTCAACGAGAGGCTTCACGGGCGCCGGGGGCAGGCCGCCCGGTTATCTTTTTGACTTTTATTCTTATCCGTCCCATCCTATGATAGGCCGTGAACGGGCCTGCGCACTCGGGACGACGCGGCATTTCGACCCGTTTTTACGCCACCGGCAGGAGACGGTAATGGAGCTGAAGAGAAGAAGCGGCGTGCTCCTCGCCCTCACGTCTCTCCCGTCGATTTTCGGGATCGGCGACATGGGAGAGGAGGCCTTCCGTTTCGCGGATATCCTGCATGGTGCGGGACAGGGCCTCTGGCAAATCCTCCCTCCGGGTCCCACGAGCACCTCTTTCGGGAACTCGCCTTACAGCGCGCTCTCGGCGTTCGCCCTGAATCCACTGCTTATTAGTCCGGGGCTCCTGGTGCGACAGGGGTTCCTGGATGAGGAGGATATCGAAGGGAAGCCCTCCTTTCCCTCCGGCAGCGTCGACTACGGGGCCGTGACCGGATGGAAGGCGGAGATACTCCTGAGGGCTTTCGGGAAGTCAAAACGGCGGAACCTGCACGCGAATGCGATCGAACGTTTTTGTGAAACACAGAGCGCCTGGCTCGACGATTTCGCCCTGTTTTCAGCGCTCCGAAAGGAGACCGGGTGCTCGACGTGGACCGAGTGGCCCGCGCCGCTCAGGGATCGCGACCCGGGCGCGCTTGCTGACGCGCGATCCAGACTGGCCCGGTCCATCGAACGCCGGAAATTCCTGCAGTACCTGTGTTTCACGCAATGGGCCGGGCTGAAGGATTACTGTTCCGGCAGGGGGATAACCGTTATCGGCGACGTCCCGCTCTACGTAAACCTGGAGAGCGCGGACGTGTGGGCCCACAGGCGGTTTTTCAGGCTGAACGAGCGCGGCCTGCCGATCTCGGTCTCAGGCGTTCCGCCGGACTATTTCAGCGAAACGGGGCAGCTCTGGAACAATCCGATATTCGACTGGGCGCGGTTGAAGGAGGAGAATTATTCCTGGTGGGTCGATCGCGTCGCTCACAACCTGGAGCTCTTCGACTGCGTTCGTATCGACCATTTCAGGGGAATAGCGGAGTACTGGGAAGTGCCCTTCGGCGCGGAGACGGCCGAGTCCGGCACATGGAACAGGGGGCCGGGCGAAGATTTTCTCTCGGTTTTGCGGGAGCGTTTCCCGTCCCTTCCCTTTATCGCTGAAGATCTGGGTGTGATAAACGACGAAGTGGCCGGGCTCCGCGACCGCTTCGGCCTGCCGGGCATGCGGGTGTTCCAGTTCGGTTTCGGTTCTGGCGGCTCGGAGCTCCACCGTCCCCACCGGTACACGGAGAACTGCGTGGCATACACCGGAACCCATGACAACGAGACGCTTGCCGGCCGGCTCGGGAGCTCGGGGCGTACACGGCGGGAGGTCCGCCGCTACCTCGGATGCCGGGTGTGCGGTAAGAGGCGACTGCAGAGGGCCGTCATCCGCGCGCTCATGCACTCAAAGGCCGGTTGGGTCGTGGTTCCCCTGCAGGATATTCTGGGGCTCGGCCCGGAAGCACGGATGAATACGCCCGGGACTGCGCTCCACAACTGGGAATGGCGCCTTACCGAAAAAAGGATCAACGCACTGCGCGGAAAAATGAATTTCCTGATTGACGTGAACAGGGCCGATAATGGAGAAAAATAACCGCCTGAAACAAATGCACACTGAGGAGAAAAGGATGAACCTGCTGAACACGTCGCTTTACGGAATGGGATTTATCGCCGGGGGTATGATCGCGGTTCAGTCCGTGCTCAACGCCACGCTCGGGAGCAGGGCCGGCAATTTCGGTTCCGTACTCATACTCACTTTCGTGAGCATAGGCCTGCTCCTGGTCATCATCCTCATTTTCCCGAAAACCGCTCGGTTCAAATCCCTGCCCGGACCGTCAGAGTGGTACCTGTACGCCGGGGGCCTGCTGGGCGTCGCCATTCTGGCGGCCCCGATTTTCCTCGTGCCGCGCATAGGTACCACGTCCACCCTGGTGGCGATCGTCTTCGGACAGCTCGTGATCGCGCTCCTGCTGGACCATTTCGGCCTCTTCGCATCGCCGCAGATCTCCATTACTCTGACCAGGAGCCTGGGGATTGTTCTGGTCGCAGCGGGCGCGTTTCTCGTCAGCCGATAAAGGGGGCTAGCCCTCCGGTTTATCCGGGGGGCTTGCCCTCCGGTCTTTATCCGGAGGGCTAGTACGGGATATGCGTCAGCCGGGCGCGCTCCTCGTTGAGCCTGTCTCTCTCCTTTTCAGCGGATGCCTTTTCCCCCTCGCTCAGCCGGGACCACCCGGTTATATCTATTCCCGCCCATTCACTCCAGGCTTCCGCCAGCCGTCCGGTCACGGGACCCGGCAGCTCCTTGCCGACAAGGACCCCGTTGAACCGCCCGATGGGCTGCAGCGGACCGGGAAATGTCGTGGAAAGAAATGCCTCCTCGCAGTTGTAGAGGTGCCAGGGCTGCAGGTCCTTGATTTCCACCGGTATATTTAATTTCTTTGCCATGTTAATAACGTTGTTCCTGGTCTGCCCTCTCAGAATAGTGCGGTCCGTGGGAGTCATGAGCACGCCGTCCTGAACGATCCAGATATTCTCCCCTATCGCTTCCGAGAAATTTCCCGAACCGTCCAAAAGGAGCGCAACGGCGCAAGGGTCCACGAGCCGCGCATCGAGGTCGGCCAGAACGTAGTTCAGCCTGGAGTACGTTTTGATCTTCGGGTCCCATGAGCTCGGGCTGTTGTGCCTGCCGGGCGGGGTAACCACATGCGCCCCTTCAGAGAAGAAATGGGCGCAGAGCCTCTGGTCGTTGAGGTTGTTTTTAATGATAACGGTCGGGCCGCCCGTACCTTCAGGCGCGGGAGGGCGGCGTCCGTGCCAGCCCCATTCGCCGCGTGTCACCTCCCAGACGATGTTGTAGTCCTCGTATTCCTCCAGGAGGGAGCTGTTCCGTTCCGTGAGCTCTTCGCACAATGCAGAAAACCGCTCTCTGTCAAATCCAGGGTTTATCCGGAGTATTTTTAATGAAGAGAACATCCGTTCCATGTGCTCCCGGATCTGTACCGGTTTGTGCCTGTAGGTTCTGGCATACTCGTATGCGCTGTCTCCTATCGTGAAACCTCTGTCGAAGACGGTTATTCGCGCATCGAGCTCGGGAACGAATTCGCCCTTCGGATACAGATCGCTTTTTATGTATATCACCCGCTTTTTCTCGAGCGCTCTCTCCCGCTCGGATTCTCTCTTCTTTTCGATGTCAATCCACTTCTCCGGCATGTTCTTCTCCTTCACCTGGGTATGTATTTCCACAAACAAGATAATGAAAACGAGCGACTTTGTTGCAGTAAATATGGTTATATTATTCAAACCGGGGAGAAAGAACGGGCGCCCGTATGTGTTAATTTCACTATGACTGACGAGATGGGGACATTGATTTTTCATCAGCTGCCGCTTGGAAAGACGGAGAAGACGGTGAGCATTGAGGTCACCGTAAATGAAAGGATTGGACCCGCATATGATTTCCTGGAAGTAAATCAAATTCCCGGCAAAACGGTCTTTTACGAGCTTGTGAAAACGGTGCTGTCAAGATACTATGCCGTTGAATATCATGATTCCGTGGCGAAGCTCTTTAAAGAGTCTTATGCGTATGCGGCAACGGCGGAGTTATACGACAGCGCTTCGCACAGGCATTTCGATGAGCTTCCCCATCATGGTTTGCGAGACATTTATCAGACGAAGATCCTGAAGCGCAGGAGGGCCATAAAGAAATACGCGAAGACGGGACCTCCCTTCCCGTGTCCCCTCTATATTCAGGAAAAAATACTTGAGAACATTATTGATAAAAGCTCCGGGGATGCGGACATCATCATGGTGGACGGAGCCAGGCGAATAATTGCGGGGTGTTTATGCAGACTCAGAACAATGGACGTGGTGCTGATTACGAAAAAAAAGTTAAAAGGCTGAGGAGAAGGATCAGGAGACTGTCCTGGTTTCCCTCCTACCAGACCTTTACCGAGATCGGAATCAGGGGAAAAAGGGACGACCTTTCCCGGTACCGGTATGTCGATTTCAGCGTGTGCAGGGGCAAGGTGATCGTGGATTTCGGGTGCAACCTGGGGCAGACATGCGTCAAGGCCCACGCTGCCGGAGCGAAGCGCGTCATCGGTGTGGACGGGCAGAAGGATACGATCGGGATGGCCCGTGAGATCACCGCGCTGTTGGAGGCCGATATCGAATACCACGCAGTGGATTTCAACGGGGCCGATTATCAGAAAAGGGTCATCGAAATACTGGGCAACGATAAAATCGATATTGCCTTCTTCCTGTCCGTGTACAGAACGAAGGAGCTGAAAGACCGGGAAGGGCTTTTCCGATTCATCATCGGCATGACCGGCGAGCGGATCTTTTTCGAGGGCCATGCGGACCCGGGAATCGACACTGATGCGTATTACACCGAGGTATTTCGTAGATTTCCGGTCGAGTTTTCGTTTCAGGGGTATACGCAGGAACAGTCACGGCCCTTCTATATCGTGACCCCGAAAAGGTGATATTTTCCAGCCTCCATCGAGATCATCCCCCGTCGTTTTCTTTGAATCCGTGGTATGATAGTCCGGTTGATGGAGATGGTTTCAAGCGGAAAAAGGAGATGGCAAATGGCTTCAGGCGGACCGAGTACCGTGGCAGTGGTAAAAACCGGCGGCCCGGACGAGGATCAGGTTGCCGGGGGATTCCATGCCCTTCTCGATCATTTGGGGGGGCTGAAGGCCGTCATACCGTCGAAAACGAAAAAGGTCTTGATCAAGCCGAACCTCATGATGGGTGAGGATTGGAAGACGGGCATAACCGTTAACCCCTACCTTATCGAGCTCCTGGTCGGAGCATTACGGCACGATGGTTTCGATCCGGTGGTAGGGGAAGGGGCCGGCTGGGGCTGTCCCAGCGATACGGCGTTCCGGAAAACCGGTGTGGACGTTCTGTGCAGGAGGCTCGATGTGCCGCTCGTGGATTTCAAGCGGGGAAAATCGATGCGCGTTCCTGTCAAGAACGGGCTCGTCCTTGATTATGTGACCGTTGACGATATCATGAAGGAAATCGATTTTATCATAAGCCTTGCGAAGATGAAGACGCATTGCGAATGCCTGGTGAGCCTGTCGCTCAAGAATATGAAGGGCCTGATCACCGAAGATCGCGAGCGGCTGCGGTATCACCTGCTCGATGTGAACCGATGTCTCATTGATCTCAACACCGTGTACAAACCCGGCCTGTCCATAGTGGACGGTATCATCGCGCTCGAGGGGATAGGCCCCTTGAGGCCGGGAAAGCCGAAACCCCTCGGCCTCCTCGTCGGGGGAACCGACCCCCTGGCCGTGGATTCGACGTGTGCCAGGATAATGAAAGTCGACCCCGCTGAAATCCGGCACCTGCAGATCGCATACGAGGCGGGGCTCGGTGAGATCGAAGCAGCGGCCGTCTCGATCAGAGGCGAGCGTCTGGAGGACGTCACCCCCGACACGTACGAGTTTCCACCGCTTCGCATCGAAGATATTTCCCCGTATGAAAAGATAAAGGTCACGCCGGGCGGCCCGTGCTCCAACTGCATCGCGAGCCTCGCCTCCTATCTGCACGGCTATATCGACAAGCACGTCATCGACGAGGCGACGCACAACATCACAATCCTGATCGGCGCAAAGGCGAGGTCCCGCGGGACCGGCAACGAGATCGCGATTGGGCGGTGCCTCGAGCGGTATGAAGGAAAGCTCCCCTTTGTCGGGGGATGCCCGCCGCCGAGCGACGCCTATCTCGAACTCATAGAGCTCGGTCTCAAGGGAATTTTCCCGGTTGCGACCGTCGACCAGGACGCGCGGGTGGTTCCAGCGGACGAATGATTTACCGGGGTTATTACCCGCGCCTGTTTTTTTCGGGCGCGGGCTGAAACAATGACGTTTCAGCAAAGGGAACCCTGCTGCCCGGTTTGTTCATTATTTACGTTACTATTCCTGCCAGGGTTTATTTTCAAACGCCCAGTTGCAGAATTCTTCGGTTTCGTCAGGATCCGTAATGCCGTTTTTACGGCATATTTTCCGTAGATACTTGAGCATACGGTCTTCCTGTTCCCTGTCTTCATACTTCATCATTTTTTTCGTATAGGTCGACTGCCATTGGACCTGTTGCCCGTCTTCCGTCATATAAACGCGGTTTTGGTTCATCTCGCGCGCCGTCTCACGTCTGCGGGATTCCTGTTCCGTCTCCTGCTCATTTTCACGTTCCTGTTCCCGCGTTTGCTCCATCTGTTCTCCGTCGCCGTTTTCATCCCGCGAGGATTGCGTGGCCTTTTGCTTCTCGTTTCGCGTTTCGGACGTCTGTGACCGGCCGCCTCCGGACTGGCTTGTTTCTCCCCGTTTCGCGAAACCGCTGCTCAGTGAGAACATGAATAGAGTGATCAGCCCAACTGTCATAATCGTTTTCTTCATTCACAACACTCCAGGGATAAGTATTTATTTTAAATGGTGATAAACGGATTTTATACTCGATTTATTAAAATGGAACCGAGTTGTACTAAAAGGACGATCAAATACTTCATTGATCCGGCACGGTTCCATAAGGTTTTTCCGTACTCAAGATTAATAAATTCGTTCTGATGTGTTGTCAATAGAAATAGTATGCTGATGCGGAATAAGAGCCGCACGGTGCGGTTCAGGCGTCACCCGTATTTTCATATCGCTTCCGCCGCAAACGCTTACCTATTATCCGTCGCTTTTATGAACCCATAAAGAGACAGGCAGCTCTCTTCCCATTGTTACCCTATCAGTCTCAATCGATCTCTTGACGAAATATCGTGGTAGATATAAAATGACAAATAAGAATGATAAAATAAAAATTAAATGCCGAGGGCTCTCTTATTGCTTAAGGGTACAACTACTGCATTATTGATTGTTGTGTAAACTGCGGTTTACGGATTGGATTTTATCATGTCATTGAAAGGCTTTCGAAGAAACATACGACCTCTCGAGCTTCTGTCGAAAGAGCAGGTTGATGATATCAAGTGCGGTGTGGTTGCGGTATTGCAGAATACGGGAATACGATTTGAAAGTGAAATGGCCTTGAAAATTTTCAAGAAAAACGACTGTAGTGTGAATTTCGATGATATGCGGGTGAGATTTCCGCCGGGCCTCGTAGAGGAATGCCTGCGCAAGACACCGAGCAGTTTTTATTTTAAATCCAGGAACCCGAAGCATGACCTGATCGTGGGTGGAAATACGACCTATTTCTGTGCCTTCCCGGGGATGAATACCGTTGACCTCGATAACGGGGAGCCCCGGAGGGCGACGAGGAAAGAGAACAGGGACGCATTAATCGTCCTCGACGCACTGGATAACGTGCATTTCCTTACGCCCTATACCCCTTATTTCGGGTTTGACGATGTTCCTCCCGTGCTTTCAATTCCTGAAAGTGCAGCCGCCAAAATTCGATACTCGATAAAACTCCAGTTCTCCGGCTATCAAAAGGACTGCGAGGTGTTCACCATTGAAATGGCCCAGGCGGCCGGTACGGAAATCCAGGGAATGATGGAGAACTCACCTCCCCTTACCTTTTATGAGGATGCCGTGCTGTCGGCATACCGGTTCGCCCAGGCCGGCTTTCCGCTCCATATTACCTCGGGTGCGGTGATGGGAGGGACCTCGCCTGCGACAATTGCCGGGACCCTGGTAACCAGTATCGCGGAAATAGATGGACGATGATGTTGCGGGCGTGATCGGCCGTCTTATAGAGGGAATCGATGTGACGAGCGAGACGCTTGCACTTGATCTTATCAATGAGGTGGGTCCTATACCGGGATTTTATCTCACTACCGCTCATACCAGGACCTGGTGGAAGCATGAGCAGTTCGTTCCAAAGGTGGCGGACCTGGTTCCCTACGGCCAGTGGCAGAAGGAGGGAAAAAAGAGTGCCCTTGACAGGGCAAAAGAGAGAATGCATGCAATACTGAAACAACACAAACCCGTTCCGCTCTCCGATGAGCAGGAAAAGGATGTTCAGCGCATACTGGACAGGGCGCAAAAGCAGTATAAAGAAAAGGGTTTGCTGTAGATCTTGCACCGTGCCCGTACAGCAGTGTGGTTCTGTAAATAGATTGTATCGAGCCTAAAAAAGGAGTGTATTCCCATGACACGAGGATTCAGGCGCACATTCAAACCTCTCGAGATAGCAACGGAGGAAGATATCAATGCAATTCATAAGGGTACATTGGAGGTGCTTTGGAAAACAGGCGTTCTCGTTGAGCACGACCGGGCATTGCAATTATTCAAGAAGAAGGGATGTTCCGTGGATCTGGATGAAAGGAGGGTTCGAATTCCTCCGGCGGTAGTCGAAGATTGCCTTCGAAAGGCTCCGAGCATCTTTTGCGTAAAAGCAAGGGACCCGCGGGACGATCTGGTGATAGGAGGGGATACGGTCTATTTCACCCCTTTCCCGGGTATGCAGACGGTTGATGTTAAAACCTGGCAGCCGCGTACACCCACGAGGAAGGAGTATTACGATTATATCAAGCTCATAGATGCGCTTCCGAACGTGCACTTCTTTACCTGCTATCCCTATTTTGGATTTCAGGACGTTCCGGAAGTCATGAAGATACCGGAGGGGATTGCTGCAAAAATCAGAAACTCGACCAAGGTCAATCTATGCTGTTATGCAAATGACTGCGAGCTCTTTACCGTCAAGATGGTGAAGGCGATCGATGGAATGGAAGCGTTTGGCGCGGGCCACTCGGCACCGCCGTTGTCGTTTTCCCATGAAATGATGGAGTCCTTCTTTCGATACCTGGAGGCCGATTTCCCCATCTGGGCGGGAGGCGGACCCGTCATGGGTGGGACCACTCCCGTCACCATAGCAGGTTCGATGGTTGTTACCAACGCCGAGATGGTGGCATATGTGGTGTTTACACAGCTTTTTAAACCGGGAGCCCGGGTAATGGTGCACGACTATGCGCTCCCCATCAACATGAGGACCGGTGCCCCGAACTTCGGTGCCATCGAGGCCTTCATTCATCAGGCGATATTCAATCAGATATGGCGCAGATACGGGGTTCCTTCCGTCGCGACTTCAGCCGGTCTTGTCAGTTCAAAAAAAATAGATTTTCAGTGCGGTTACGAGAAAGCGTTCAGCTCTTTGATCGCCGCATTAACCGGAGCTCATGTCATACAGTTTGCAGGCGGTATATATGGCGAGCTCGAAGCCCATCCCATTCAGGCCCTTTTAGACAATGACATAGCAGGAATGGTAGGCCGCTTCATGCAGGGGGCCGAGGTGAATAATGATACGCTCGCACTTGATGTCATTGGGGAGGTGGGACCCATCCCGGGACATTATTTAAGCCAGCGGCATACCCGTGAGTGGTGGAGAAAGGAGTTTTTCTTCCCGGAAGCGGCGGATAGACTGACCCTCCCTGAGTGGCTGAAAGAAGGTAAAAAGGATTGTCTCGATTATGCAAGAAACAGGGTTGACGAGATAGTGGCATCGCATAAGCCGATACCCTTGACGAATGCTCAGGAAATGGAGATAGAAAGAATCCTAAAAGAAGAGAGGGAGTATTACCGTAAGGAGGAATTGATTACCGAGAAGGCGTGGAGAGCCTATGAGCGGGACCTTTCCTCTCAAGGGTATCCGTACGCGTAGGCTTATGCATATCAGTATTATGAATGGGGATGGGTCGACAGTGCCGGTAATGTAATACAGGCACGGTATGGTTGTCACATTTGAAATATATAATAGACAAAGGGATGAAAAATGACAGACAAAAAGAATGATGTTCTTGATACCCTGAGAAAGGCGGTCTTTGAGTACGATAATAAGCTGGCCTTTGAGGCTGCAAAGGAAGCGGTTGAAAAGGGAATTGACCCGATTGACGCGGTGAATGTGATGACGGTCGCCATCAGGGAAATCGGTGATGCTTTCGGAAGGGGTGAGTTGTGGCTTCCCGACCTGGTCGGCGCCTCGGAGGCCATGCAGGCCGCTACACCCACACTTGAAGAAGAAATGAAAAAACGGGGTTCCGAGAGGGAAAGCCTTGGGACGGTCGTTGCAGGCACGGTATTCGGGGATATTCACTCCATCGGAAAGACCATGGTAGCCGCCCTGCTTACGGCCGCAGGTTTTCATGTGGAAGATTTGGGAGTAAATATAAAGGCTGACGAGTTCAGCAAGGCTATAAAGAAATATAATGCGGATTTGCTCGTCATGTCAGCCCTGATGACTACGACCATGTCGGAACAGGAAAAGGTTATCACGGCCCTGCAGAGAGAAGGAATACGGAAGAGCGTGAAGGTGATGGTTGGAGGGGCGGCGGTTACCGATGAGTTTGCTGAAAGTATCGGTGCCGACGGTTACGACCCCACCGCGCCCGGTGCCGTTGAGCTGGCAAAAAAACTCCTGAAAAAGAAATAGAAGAAAACCGCTTTTCTGAATTTACGGTATGATGTGATCGGTCCCCATCTGACTGAACCCTCTGCTGTTTTCTGTATGCCGTCATGCCCATATTTAAATAACGCGGTGCTCATAAAATTGAAGATGCGTGCTGCTGAGATTCAATGGTGAAGAACAGAGCAGTGGAAACCGAGGCGCACCTCTCATTCGCCGTTGACCGCCTCCTGTTTTATCCACCGGAGCACGGGCTTGCGCGCGGCCGCGACCTCGTCCACCCGGGTGATCTTGGAGAGACCGGGCGCATTTTTCAGTAAATCCGGTTTCTCGCGGGCCTCCCGGGCGATCGCGTGCATGGCGTCCACGAAGCGGTCCAGGGTCTGAAGGCTTTCCGTTTCGGTGGGCTCGACCATGAGCGCGCCGCTCACCACGAGGGGAAAGTATATGGTGGGCGGATGATACCCGTAGTCGATGAGGCGCTTGGCTATGTCGAGCGTGCTTACGCCGTACCCGTGCTGTTTCCGGTCGGTAAACACGCACTCGTGCAGGGTCTCCGTTTTAACGGGGAGGTGATAGTCTTCCTCCAGCTTCTTACGCAGGTAGTTGGCGTTGAGTACGGCGTTTTCGGAGACCCGCCTGAGCCCGGAACCTCCGAGCGCCAGGATATAGGCGTAGGCCCGTACGCAGATGAGGAAGTTTCCATAAAAGCTCCTTACCTTTCCGATGGATTTGGGCAGGTCGTAATCCAGGTTGTACGTGTCTTCCGTACGGCTTATCAGGGGAACGGGGAGATAGGGGGCCAGTACCTCCTTCACCGCGAGCGGACCCGCGCCCGGGCCGCCCCCGCCGTGCGGCGTGGAGAATGTCTTGTGCAGGTTCATGTGCATGAGGTCGCATCCGATATCTCCGAAACGGACGATCCCCATGAGCGCGTTCAGGTTCGCGCCGTCGCAGTAGACGAATCCCCCCTTGTCGTGCACCGCGTCCGCTATATCGGCGATATTTCGCTCGAAGATGCCGAGCGTGTTGGGATTCGTGATCATGATCGCGGCCGTGTCCTCGTCCATGAGCTCGAGGACATCGCCGGTTTCAAGGTACCCCTTCGGCCCTGAGCTCACCGGCACGGCACTGAACCCGCACATCGCGACGCTCGCCGGGTTCGTCCCGTGGGCGGTATCGGGAATGAGGACCTTGGAGCGGGTCTCTCCCCGGTCCCTGAAAAAAGCCCTGATCATCATCATCCCGGTCAGCTCGCCGTGCGCCCCGGCAGCGGGCTGAAGGGTCACGCGGTCCATTCCCGTGATCTCGGCCAGGCACCGCTGAAGCCGGTGCATCAACTCGAGCGCGCCCTGGCAGAAGGTCGCAGGCTGCTCGGGATGTGCGGATGCGAATCCCGCAAGCCCCGCCATGTCCTCGTTGACCCTGGGATTGTATTTCATGGTGCAGGAGCCCAGGGGATAGAATCCCGTATCAACGGAGTAGTTGTACTGGCTCAGACGAATAAAATGCCTGACGAGCTCGACCTGGCTCACCTCGGGAAACCCGTCGAAATCGGAGCGCAGGGCCGAGGCCGGGATGTCGCCGGATCCCGGGGATAAAACCGTTTTCTCGAAATCGACGGAGTGCCGTCCCGAATTTCCCAGCTCGAAGATGAGGGGCTCATCAATCGCCAGGTTCGGTATTCCAATTTTTTCATGCATGATGTACCTGTCCCTTCCCCACTGTTATGACAGTATTTTTCCCAGCACCCCGCAGAATGTGTCGATCCCTTCCAGGGAATTCATCTCGGTCACGGTAACGAGCATGCAGTCCCCGAGCTCCCCGTAGCGGTTTTCCAGGGGTATACCGGGTATGATCCGCTCCTCCAGGCACCGCTCGTACAGGCCGTGTAAATCTCCCGGAACTCGAATAGTGAACTCGTTGAACACGGGTCCGTCAAAGGCAAGCTCCGCTCCCCGGATCTCCTGAATCTTCTTCCTGGCGTACTCCGCGCGGTCGTGGTTGAGCGCCGCGACCTGCCGGAGCCCGTCCGCGCCCAGGGCGGAGAGGTAAACCGCGGCGGTGAGCGCGCACAGCCCCTGGTTGGTGCAGATGTTGGATGTGGAATGTTCCCTGCGTATATGCTGTTCCCTGGCGGTCAGGGTCAGCACGAAGGCGGTCCTGCCCTCCATGTCCACGGTCTTGCCCACGATTCTGCCGGGTAGGTTCCTGACAAAACGCGAAGAGCATCCGAGTATTCCCAGGAAAGGCCCGCCGTATCCGGGGCCCATGCCGAGGCTCTGGCCCTCGCCGGCCGCGATATCGGCCCCGTAATCCCCCGGGGGACGTATCATGCCGAATGCGAGGGGTTCCGAGAATGAACCGACCAGAAGGGCTCCGGAGCCGTGCACCGCCTTTTCATACAGGCCGGGCTCCTCGATAAGGCCGAAATAGTTGGGGGACTGGAGCACGACACATGCGGTTCCGTCGTCCACAAGCGAGGAGAGCGCTCCGGGGTCGGTCGTTCCCCGTTCATTGAAGGGAACCTCCGCCACCTCACGGCTCCCCGCCTCCGCGTAGGTTTTTATTACCGCGCGGTATTCGGGATTGACCGTCCTGGATACGAGCACCCTGTTCCTCTTTGTGACCCGCTGCGCCATGAGCGTCGCTTCGGCCGCGGCCGTCGCACCGTCATACACGGATGCGTTCGAAGCATCCATTCCGGTCAGCATGCACATGAGGGTCTGGTACTCGTAAATAGACTGGAGGGTTCCCTGGCTGATCTCCGGCTGGTAGGGGGTGTAAGCGGTGTAGAACTCCTCCCTGCCCGCCAGGTGGGTCACAACCGATGGAATGAAATGACGGTAGGCGCCTCCTCCCAGGAAGGAGGAACAGTCGTCCGCGTTTCGTTCGCTCATCGCCCTCATCCGCCGGACGAGCCGCAGCTCGTCCAGGCCGTCCTCCAGAGCCAGGGGCCCGTCGAGCCGCAGGCCCTTTGGGATATGCTCGAAACATTCTTCGATCGAATCCATCCCGAGGGTCCGCAGCATCGAAGCGATGTCTTTATCCGTGTTCGGCACGTAGTCCATTTAATATTTCTCCGACTCCTTCAGTACGAATGCACGGTAGCTCTCGTGGTTCATCAACGCGTCCAGCTCTCCGGGGTCAGAGGGCTTCACCCTGACGATCCACCCCTTTTCGTAGGGCGACCGGTTGATATACTCGGGGTGTTCGTCGAGCTCGCGGTTGATATCAGCGACCTCCCCGCTTACGGGGGAGAAGATGTCCGACGCAGCCTTGACGGACTCGACCGCTCCGAAGCTCTCGCCGCTGCTGATCTCGGCGCCCGTTTCGGGCATTTCCACGTAAACCACGTCGCCGAGGCTCTGCTGGGCGTAGTCGGTTATACCGATCGTGACTAGGCTGCCCTCTTTCGCCGCCCACTCATGTTCTTTCGTGTAGCGGAGGTTTTCCGGAATATTCATTTTTCTCTCCTGTGATCTGTGTTAGGCGTATCAGCCCTCGAGCGTGGCCTGGGTGACCGAGTATATGTCCGGGCTGCTCTTCGTGATCGATTCGATATCCTTCGCGCTCAGGCTCCCGTCGATCAGAATCCGGGCACACGCGCCCTCCGCGCCCTGGAATATTATATTCTCCATGGTCTCGACGTTGATCTTCGCGTCGCGCACCACATCGAGCACTCCGGCGAGTATGCCCACGCGGTTTCGATGGTGAACAGAGAGACAGTAGCGCGCCGGCGTGCGTTCAAGTATATTGACGCAGTTTCGTACGTGGCCGGTAACCATGTAATCGCGTACGATGGAAACGGCCTCCTCCATGACCGCGTTCTGAGCCTGCTCCGTGGAGGCGCCGATATGGTGCGTGCCGTACACGTTCGGGTCTGAACCGAGACCGCTTATGTAATCGCACTCTTTTTCCGCGGGCTCGTCGTCATAAACGTCCACTCCCGCGCGCACTGATTTCGTTTTAACAGCCTCCCTGAGCGCTTCGTGATCGACGATCTCCGCCCGGGAGGTGTTGATGAAATGCGCGCCCTGCTTCATCCGGCTGAAAAATTCCTTTCCGATCAGTCCTTTTGTTTCATCCGTAAGGGCGAGGTGCACGCTCACTACGTCGGAACGGTCCGCGATATCGAGGAACGACTCGCAGAACCCGATCCCCAGCGTAGACGCGCGTTCCGGAGTGAGCGACCTGCTCCACCCGATTACGTGCATGCCGAACGCGCGGGCCCGCGCGATCACCTCCCTGCCGATTCTGCCCACGCCCACGACACCGAGGGTCCTGCCGTATGTGCCCGAGGCTTTTGAGAACCTTTTCTTGTCCCACTTTCCGGCCCGCAGGGCGATCACGTTGTCCGGTATGCTCCGGTCCAGGCTGAGGATGAGGCCCATGGCGAGCTCCGCCACGGCGATTGCGTTCTTGCCGGGACAATTGGCCACATAGACGCTCCGCTCGGAAGCGGTCTTCACGTCGATCGTATTGTAGCCCGAGCCCGCTCTGATTACGAGGCTCAGCCCCGGACAGGCGGCGAACATCTCTCCCGTCACCCCGGTGGACCGCACGATGAGTATGTTCGGACTGAACCGTTTCAGCTCATCGGTAAGGCCCTTATCCTTGAGCGACTGGTCGTAGAGGACCTCACAGTTGAGCTTTTCCAGTGATTCTACGTATTTCTGTGGAAAAACATCGGCAATGAGCACCTTCATAATGGTCGCCTCCTCCTTGTAACGTTAAAATCGATGGACGAGCAGGCCGGAACGGAGCTTCGGGGAAAACCAGGTCGACTTGGGCGGCATGATCCCGCCCGCGTCCGCGACGGTGAGCAGCTCCTCGACGCTCACGGGATGGAACGTAAAGGCCGCGCCCCCCCGTTCGTCGACCACCCGCTCGAGTTTCGCGGCACTGTCCGTACCGCCCACGAACTCGATCCGCTTGTCCTTTCGCTGGTCCGCGATCCCCAGAACGGGCTCGAGCAGAGATCTCTGAAAGGCGGTCAGATCCAGGGCGGAAACGGGGTCAGCGGAATCCGTGTCGAGTAGATCGAGCGTTGTTGCTTTCGGTTTCAGCCGGTACCATTCGGAATCCAGGTACATGCCGTAGCGGCCCTTGCGGGAAAACCCCCGTTCTCCCCGGGAGACGGAAAACCGTTTTTCCAGTTTCCTGATAAAGGCCGCGGTATCGGTGGTGCCGAGATCGTTCACGTAACGGTTATAGGCCAGAATCCTGAGCTGGTCCGAGGGGAAGAGCACGGCGAGAAAGAAACCGCATTCGTCATTTTCCGAAAGCCTCCCCTTTTGCCGGGCTACCCTGCAGGCGCCGGCGGCCCGGTGATGGCCGTCCGCTATATAGAGGGCGGGTACGGACTTGAATGCCTCGACGAGGTCTTCGCCCCCCTCGATCCGCCACACCCGGTGGCGCACGCCGTCATCCGCGGTGAAATCGTAGATCGGGTCAATCCCGCCGGGTCCCCCGGCCCCCGGTGAATCCGTATGCCCCCGCATCAGCGCGTCGATCGATTCTGTGGGCCTGAAGGTAAAAAGGACGGGACCCGCGTGCGCGGAGAGGGCAAGCATATTCCTGACGCGGTCGTCCTCCTTCTCCTTCCTGGTATACTCGTGCTTCTTTATGATGCCTTTTTCATAGTCGTCCACCGCACAGCAGGCCGCGATTCCGGTCTGTTCCCAGCCGGCTTCACTCAGCCGGTAGAGGTACATGCACGGAGACTCCTCATCCCGCATGATACCCTTCTTAACAAGCAAATGGAGGTTTTCCGCTCCCTTCGCGTAAACGGCATCGTCATAGGGATCCGTTGTATCCGGAAGGTCGATCTCCGGACGAATGACGTGAAGAAAGCTCAGCGGGTTGTCGCGGGCCAGGAGCCGGGCCTCTGTCGTATCGACCGTATCGTAGGGGACGCTTGCCACCTCGCGGACCTTTTCCGGTACGGGTCGAAGCGCCCTGAAGGGTCTTATCGTTACCATGGTGTCTGTTCCTCCGAAGGTTATGGGGTTATATCGTGGTTTTCGGGAAATCTGCTCACGATCTCGGCCATGACAGGGAGCGGAAATTTCTTTTCCGTTTCGAGCTCGGGTCCCCGGCGCTGGGTCAGCGCGCGCTGTGCCGCTACGATGGCGAGGGAAAGGCCCTCGCGTGCATGTTTCGAATCCACCCAGGCCATGCCGATCTGTAACCCGTCCGAGCCCACGGCGCAGCTCGTGACTCTCCCGATGACCCGGCCCGTTCGAACGCTGACCGCGTGATCGTGGAGCTTGACGATGCGAACGCCCCTTGAGGATATACGGAAGCGTATGAGCGTCCTCCCGGATTCGGACATGCGGGCGATAAGCGCGGACCGTCCGATGAAAAAAGGCTTGTGGAGTTTCACATAGGGGCCGAATCCCGCTTCCACGGGCGAGAGATTGTAGGGTCCGGCGAGCTCATGACCGTGAAGGGGCAGCCCCGCCTCGGTGCGGAGCGAGTCCCGCGCGCCCAGGCCGACGGGAACGACACCTGCGGATTTTCCCCGCTTCAACAGGAGGTCCCACAGGGCCCCGGCATTATCGGGATGGACAAAGAGCTCGTACCCGTTCTCCTCACCTGTATAGCCCGTTCGCGAAACGATTGTTTCGATCCCCTCGAGTTTCACGGTTATAAACCGGTTTTTCCGCAGGCGGTCCAGGTTGAGCCGGTCCCGTCCGGATAAAAGTTTCCCGAGAAGAGAGGTCGACAGGGGACCCTGCAGTGCCAGGTCCACGAGCTCGTCCTTGAGATCGCGAATAACGACCGGTCCCGGGGCCCTTATCAGAGGGTCGCGTGAATCGAGACGGACGGACCCGCCGTTGACCGCCCGGATCCAGGCCAGGTCGACTTCCGTGTTGACCGCGTTGACCACCACGAGGTAGCGTTCCTCGTCGCGGCGGTAGAGCATGATATCGTCGATGACGTTCCCGTCAGTATCGAGCAGGTAGCCGTACTGGGATTCCCCGGAACCGATCCAGGGCACGTAGTTGGAGTACAGCAGGTCGAGAAACCGGGTCGCGCGGGGACCGGAAACCTCGAGCACGCCCATGTGGCTGATGTCGAAGAGCCCGGACCTTTCCCTGACCGCACGATGTTCCTCCATGATGCTTCCGTACCGCACGGGCATCTCCCATCCCGCGAATTCGACCATGGAGGCGCCGAGCGCACGGTGGCTCTCGTAGAGGCAGCTTCTTTTGAGCGATTTCTCAGCGGGCTTGAATGCGAACGGTTCGCGGTTTCCCCCGTCCTCGGGCCCGGCGATACTGCTCTTGCCCACGAAAAAGGGTTTGGATATATCGAAATATTCCGGATGATTTCTGTAGAGGTCGGACCCGGAAACTCCCGGCTTCAGGTCGGGAATGTGACGGGGTTCGTCCGGCGCGTGCGTCTCATCGGGATGTATCCGTTCTACGACCACCGGCCCGTCTATCTTGCGGAAAATATCGTCGTCGAACGCCACGTACCCGTCGGCAAGACCGTCGAGCCACTCCATGACGATGTCCCGGTCGTTCAGCCGGCAGAAAAGAAGGTACGCGGGTCCCGTATCCCCGAGGTCCACGCGCCGCCTGTCCGGTTTCGACTTCAAGGCGGGTGCGCACACAGCCGCGATTGAAACAGGTGCGAGGAGTGTTCCGTCCTTATCAAGAATGAGGGTCGGGGTATATTCCTGTCCGTTCAGGTCATCCGTGGACCCGGTGACGATCCTGTCGAGGAAAAGCTGTGCCCTGGGGCCCCTGATCAGTATCGCTGCCGTATTCGCATGGGCGGATGAATTGCCGTTTTCCGGTTCGGATGCGCCCGGGGTTACCTCCGGTTCAGCGGGAACGGCCGGCTCCGCCGCACTGAGGGGATCGGTGTCGAGCGTCCGCACGAGCGATCCGGTCCTTTCGCGGGCCTCCCTGAGAACGGCCGCCTCGATTTTCCCCCTGGGAAGACTGCCCGTCAGCCCGATGTATGAAAAGGGCCGGATGGAGGTGAGGACCCGGGAAATGATGGATCCGAGCTCCTCGATTCCCTCATGCGTGATCCCGCGCTGACTGATCCAGGGAGTGCCGAGCCTGATACCGCTCGCCTCGGCCGTGGCGGTGTCGCCCGGGATGGTGTTCTTGTTCGCGACGATTCCGGCCAGGTCGAGCACCCGGACCGCGGTTTCACCGCGAAGCGCAAAACCGGTGGCGGTCGGGACGGACTTGAGGTCAATGAGCACGATATGCGTGTCGGTTCCGCCGTAAGCGAGACCGATCCCGTTTTTTTTCAACACGTCGCCCAGGAAGCGGGCGTTTTCAACGATGCTCCGCTGGATCTCCCTGAAGGGTTTTGTTCGGGCCAGCTTGAAGGCGACGGCCATGGCCGCGAACTTGTTGACGTGCGGTCCTCCCTGCTCGCCAGGAAATACGGCCTGCATGACCGCGTCCGCATGCTCTTTCCTGGTCGTCATGATTATCGCGCCGCGCGGCCCGAAGAGGGTCTTGTGCGTGGTGCAGGTCGTCACATCCGCGTAGTCGATGGGATTGGGATAAACGCCGGCCGCTATCATACCCGCGGGATGGGAAACGTCCGCGAAAAGAACGGCGCCCACCTCGTCGCAGATGCGGCGAAACCGCTTCCAGTCCGGCGCCCAGGGATAGGACGTGTAGCCCGCGATGATCATCTTGGGCCTGTGTTCATTCGCCAGCCGGGCGATTTCATCGTAGTCGAGCCGGCCGGACTCACGGTTCACCTCATAGGAGACGATACGGTACTGCTTTCCGGACCGGTTGAACTCGCTTCCGTGCGTTAAATGGCCGCCGTGCATGAGGGAGAGCCCCATCACCGTGTCCCCCGGTTTGACGAAAGTATCGTATACCGCGCTGTTGGCTGCCGAACCGGAGAGGGGCTGCACATTCACGAATATGTTTTCGGCGGGATTCTTCCTTGTCGCAAAGAGAGCGGCCGCCCTTCGCCCCGCGAGGTGCTCGACCAGGTTGGCGTACTCGCATCCCTTGTAGAATCGGCGGTCGGCGTATCGCCGGAAGCGGACGAGCTGGAAATCCAGGTCCGCCAGCTCCTCCTCGGTGTCCCCCTCCATGAGCGAGGGGCAGTATCCCTCTGCGTATACGTTGTTAAAGACCGATCCCAGGGCCTCCAGTACGGGCGCCGGACAGACGCTCTCCGAGGGAATCATGATGATTCTGTTGTTCTGCCGCGCACGTTCACGGCCGGTCAGATCTGCGACAAGGGGGTCCGAATCGGCCAGGGACTGTTGGTATAAAAGTGTGGAGTATTGCATGATTCGCAGTTCCTTATACGAAGATACGTGGGGCGATTTTATTCGATCTGATTATAGGGACCGGTTTCGCGCGAGTCAAGTAGGAAACCTCCAAAATTGATTATTTACATAGAAATATATTATATTTTATACAATAAACGTATAAAATAATAAATAATTTACGATTAATACATAATACTTGGGACTTGTAATTTTATAGTATTACGGTAGAGTAGAGGTGTATCGGGGAGGAATCGAATGCAAAAACGGTATATCATGACGGCGTTCGGCAAGGACAGGCCCGGGGTCGTCGCGGATGTTACGGGGCTCATATACGAGAGCGATTGTAACCTTGAGAATTCCACGATGACGTTGCTCATGGACGAGTTCGCGATGATACTCCTGTTCACGGGGAGAAGCGAAACGCTGGAGGAAATGCTTTCACGCGAATGCAGGCGGCTGGAAAAGGAGAGGGGCGTGTCCGCTTTTTTCAGGGCTCTGGAAATGGAAGGGGCGGGCGGAAACATGACGTATTCCCGTCATACCCTGCTCGTGGATGGTGTGGACCAGGCCGGTATCGTGTACCGGGTGAGCCGCCATCTCGCGGATAACGGGATCAATATCGCCAACCTGTCTTCGAACCGTGAGCCGCTGCCTGAGAGCGGAACCGCCCTGTACCACATGGAAATCGAGATTCAGATTCCCACCTGCCGGTCCCTCGATGACCTGGTGGAAAGTCTGCGCGCGCTCGGCGAGGAGATACACGTGGATATCGAGATCGATCCTGCCGGCTCAAAGAACGGAGGCTGATCCCCCCGTGCCCCCGGGTGGCAATCGGTTAGAAAATCGAATTATTTTACGATAATTCCCGTAAAAGACTTCTATTTCTACTTATAAATAATAAAATAGCATATATCTTCATTGCTATGGTATGGGAGACTGTCCATGTATCGATCCGGCGAAAAAACAAAAGCCAGGCTGAAGCTCGACGATGTTGATTTCAAGATCATCGCTATCCTCGCGAAGGGTGGGCGAACCCCGAACAACGAAATTGCAGCCAGGCTGTCGATTTCCGAGGGAACCGTCCGAAACAGAATCAAGAAGCTGATGGATGCCGATTTTCTCACGGTAAGGGGCCTGGTCAATCCGGACTTCGGTTCCACCAGGCAGCTCATCTTCATTCTCATAACCCTGGAACGCACCAAGCACTGGCGTGAAAGGTCCGAGGAGATTGCCCGCCTGCCTCATGTAAGATCGGTCTCCATGATTACCGGGCGCTTCGATATCATATGTGAGGTGTTCATCGAACCCCACGATCTCATTACCTTCCTCACAGAGGAGCTTGGGAGCGTGAGCGACATATCCTCCACCGAGAGCCTGGTTACGATAAACAACCTTAACAAGTGGGTGTGAGGATCCGGCCTTAATCCCCGCTATCCGCCCACGGTCTTGAGCGCGTACTCGGCCGCTGCCGCGGCATCCTTCCCGTAGTAGTCGCAGCCCGTCTCCCTGGCGACCACGTCCGTTACGGGAGCGCCGCCGAGCATGATCTTTACCTTGTCCCTGAGCCCGGCGTCCGAGATGGCCTTCACGATGTTCTCGGTGGAGGTGAAGCAGGAGGTGAGAAAGACGCTCATACCCACCAGTTCGGGTTTGTTCTTGCGTATCGCCTCCACGAATTTTTCGGCGGACGCGTCCACGCCCAGGTCGACCACCTTGAAGCCGTTCCCCTGAAGGGTGATGATCACCACGTCCTTCCCGAGGTCGTGTATGTCGCCCTTCACGGTTCCGATAACCACGGTCCCCGCGTCCTCCACGCCTTCGGAACCCTTCATGTGGGGGGCGAGCGTGGTCATGACGTTTCGCATTATCTCGCCCGCATACATGAGGTCCGCGACGAAGTACTCCTCGCTGTTGTACCGCTCGCCCACGATCTTCATGCCGGCCTGGCACTCTCTCAGGATCTCCCCGGCCGAAGATCCGCCGTCGAGCTTATCCTTGACTATTTTGTATGTTTTTTCCTCTTCGAGATTGGAAAGCGCTTCCTTCAGTTCCATAGATTCCTCCTACATGGCGGTCACAAGAAACCAGACGAACATATATGCGAACATGTCGTACTCTTCCCACAGCTTCTTCACGATCTCCTCGTCCCCGAGTATCTTCTCGTATTCCTTCTTTTTATCCTCCCAGGGAAAAACGACGGGAGGCGCCTTTTTGAATTCCATTGTATGCTCCCCTTTTATTAGTTTTTATACACGCCGTATTCGGCGCACGCGTCGGCCATGGCCTTGAAGTTTTCCTTCTTCGTGTCCTGCTGCATGATGGCCTCGGCGTCGAGCAGGAAACCGCCGTCTTTTCCGACGGTCTCGATCACCTCTTTTACACGCTTGCGCACGTCCTCTGGCGATCCGTACGCGAGCATATCGTTCGGGACGCCTCCGGAAACGGCGAACTTTTTACCCAGTATCCGGTGTACCTCGAAGATATCGTCCTTGTCGCAGTGGAAGATGATGCTTCCCTCGGGCAGCTCGAGAAAGTACTTGAGGTTTTTCCCCCACTTTCCCTCCGCGTAGTAGATTGTCTGATAGCCCGCCTTCCAGATCTCCTCGGTCACCTCGCGCAGTGTCGGCCAGTAGAATTTCTTGAAAATATCCTCCGAAAAGAAACCCGTTGCACCCCGGTGCATCCAGTGGGAAACCGGGACCTGCTTCGCCGGGTCGGCGCCAAGCAGGGCGTTGTTGAGCATATGGGGTGCCACCGCCTCGGTCGCCTTCAGGACTTTATCGGGCTGGCGGTGTATGTCGTAGGAGATACCGCGAAAACCCCGGAACTTGTCCGCCAGTATGTCGAACGGGGCCTTCAGCGCGCCGCTGAGACAGGAAACCGTGCCCGCCTCGTCCTTCATACGCTGTACGTGGGCGCCTATCTTCATGCCGTAGTACATGAAGCCGATGCCGCCTTTCAGCCACGCGAGGTTGTTCTTCCAGGTATTTTTCGAGTCGGGCGGCTCGAAATACCTCGACATTCGCGGCGCCCAGACGTTCATCGTGAATTCGACCGGGTCCTCTACAAAACGGTCGTATTCATCCGACCGCATCCAGGACTCGTCGTCCTTTTTCGGTTCCCGGTACTGGAAGGACTCGAACACCTCCAGGTCTATCCCCGGGACCCCGTAGTACTTCGTCCCGTACGATTCCGTGAGTCCCGTCCACACGTAAACCATGTTCGACACGGTCGCGTCGATGTCGAAATCCTTGCAGAAACGGATGATGGCGTCCAGCCCCTGGTCCACATCATGCGTTACCTGCTGTGCATTGAGCCCGTAGAAGGCCCCGACCGCTTCCGCCGCGAAGGGTCTGAAAGGCACTTTGTCGGGTTTCTCCCTGCGGTTAGCCTTTACGTATCGGTCCATGCGCTCGTTGTAGAGCTTTTCCATGTCCTCAGCCATAGACTCCTCCTCATCAATATGGAATACAGCAAACTTTTAGCCGATTACCCGTATATCGTCCTTCTCAGACGCGTGGTGCGCGCACCGGTGCGTCTCCGGGTCGAAGAAGTGGAGCTTTGCACAATCAATGTCCAGCGTGATCTTCTGCCCGGAGCTTCCCTCGAAATCAGGTTCCGCGATGACCTTGATCACGTTCTCGCCGAGCGTCACGTCCACGATGGTCTCATTCCCGAGGGGTTCGATGACATATATCTCGGCGGGCACGCCGCCGCCCGCTTCGTGTATGGACACGTCCTCGGGTCTGAGCCCGAGTATGACGGATTCGCCTCCCCCTATTTTCTTCATCGCCTCGATGCAGTCCCTGCCCCTGGCTTCAAAGCTTATGGGTCCGTGTTTTATACTGACGGCACCCTCTTTCTTACTGACGGCACACTTGAGGAAGTTCATCGGCGGGCTGCCCAGTATGGTCGCCACGAACATATTGCTCGGTTCCTGGTATATCGTTTCCGGGTCGCCCACCTGCTGGAGCTCGCCCTGGTTCAGCACCGCGATGCGGTCGCCCATCGAGAGCGCTTCGACCTGGTCGTGTGTGACGTACACGAAGGTTTCCTTCAAATCCGTCTGGAGCTCCTTCAGGCTCACCCGCATCTCGAGCCTGAGCAGGGCGTCGAGGTTGGAGAGCGGCTCGTCCATGAGGTACGCCTTGGGCTGCCGTACGATCGCCCTGCCGATCGCGACCCGCTGCCGCTCGCCCCCGGAGAGCTGGGAGGGGATCTTTTCAAGGAGCCAGTCTATGTGCAGGTCCTTCGCGACCTTTGTTACCCGCTCACCGATTATGTTTTCCTCGATCTTCTGCTGGCGGAGCGGAAACGCGATATTATCGAACACGCTTTTATCGGGATAGAGCGCAAGGTTCTGGAATATCATGGAGATATCGCGTTTTGAGGGATGAATCCCCCCGACCGGTTCATCGTCAATGAAGATTCCGCCCTTGTCCGGCGTTTCGAGTCCCACAATGAGGCGGAGGAGGGTGGTTTTGCCCGCTCCCGGAGGTCCGAGAACGCAGAAGAACTCTCCGTCGTTTATTTCGAGATAGAGGTTTTTTATCGCTTCGGTGTTCTTGAACCGTTTCGTTATGCCTTCCATGCGTATGGACGCCATACATCCTCCTCATCACTGCGCGCTATGAAAAGCGGAGCGCGAGATCCTCCGTCTGTTTGTCGAACAGGTAAACGTTCTTCTCCTCGAAATCGATGAAGTTGATCTCACCCAGCTTCGGCTTGTATCCGCTTCCCATCACGGACTTGACAATAACATCCGGATTGCCGTCCGGGTGCATATAGACCACGGTCTTGGAGCCGAGCGGCTCGTAGCTGACGATTTTGGCTTTCAGATTAAGGCTTGAGCCCTTCTTGTCGCCGCGCACCTTCAGGTGCTCGGGACGTACGCCCACAACGACCCGCTCCTGTGTCAGGCTCTCCTCCACGTCCTTGTGGAATTTACGTGAAACGGGAATGGCGCCGTCCTTGAAATCGGAGACCGCAAAAGCTCCCTTTTTATATACACCTTCGAAGAAGTTGATCGTGGGTGAGCCGATGAAGTTCGCCACAAAGAGGTTCGTAGGCCGGTTGTACACGTTGTAGGGGGTGTCGTACTGCTGGAGAACGGCGAAGTTCATGACCGCTATCCTGTCCGCGAGGCTCATGGCCTCGACCTGGTCGTGCGTCACGTAGACCGCGGTCTGCCCGGCCTCCTGCTGTATCTTCTTCAGCTCGGCCCGCATGGTGGCCCTGAGCGCGGCGTCGAGGTTCGAGAGCGGCTCGTCGAGCAGGAATATCTTCGGCTCCGTAATCATACTCCGCGCGAGCGCCACACGCTGCATGTCGTTGATCGAAAGCGCGGACGCGCTCATGCTCAGGAGGTGGCGTATCTGCAGAAGGCGGGCGACCTCGTTCACCCTCCTCCTTATCTCGTCTTCCTCCAGTTTCCGTATCTTCAGGCCGAACCCGATGTTGTCGTAAACGTTCAGAAAAGTGAACACGGCGTAGTTCTGGAACATGAAACCCACACCCCGCTTTCCGGGGGGAGTACCGATCACGGACTGACCGTCGAAGTATATGTCGCCTTCATCGGGCTTGAGCAGCCCGGAGATCATGTTCATGGTCGTGGTCTTGCCGCACCCTGACGGGCCGAGCAGGGCGATGAATTCCCGGTCCTTTATTTCGAGCGAGAGTTTGTCTACAGCGGTCTGTTTCCCGAATCTCTTCACCAGGCTGTCGAGCACGATATGTGCCATGTCGTTCTCCCCGCTATTTTTTGATTGCGCCGAAGGTCAGTCCGCGCACCAGGTATTTCTGTATCATGATTCCGAAGATGATCGGCGGCACCGCCGCGATCATGGCGAGCGCGGCCTTCGGGCCGTAGAGCGCTCCGACCATGGCGGACTGGAGCTTGGAGATATGCACCGGTATGGTTGTCCAGCGCCGGTCCGTGAGAATGAGCGCGATGAGAAAATCGCTCCAGTTGAGAATAAATACGAAGAGCGCGGTCGACGCGATGCCGCCCTTTGCAAGGGGAATGACCACCTTGAAGAACGCCCCTATATTCGAGCACCCGTCAACGATCGCCGCCTCGTCCAGCTCTTTCGGGATATCGTCGAAGAAGGTTTTCATGAGCCAGACTGAAAAAGGCAGGGTCACGACTCCGTATATGATGACGAGCCCGTACCACGTGTCTATCATGCGGAGGAACGCCCACATGATCATGATGGGGATGAGGATCGCGATGGGAGGGAACATCCTGAGCTGCAGGAGCATGAACGGCAGGTTGCCGCCCGCCTTGTGGCGCGAGATACCGTAAGCCGCGAACACGCCGACCACCATGGCTATGCCCGTGCCGATGATGCTCACCGTAAGGCTGTTGACGATCGGCCGTATGGCCGTACCCGCGATGGGGCTCATCTCCAGCTTGCGGGAGAAGATGGCCCTGAAGTTGTCGATCGTCGGGTGATGGGGATACCAGAATATCTGCCCCCCTGCCGCCGTCCACTCCGGAAAGGGCTTGAAAGCCATGCTGAATACCCAGTAGATCGGGAAGAAGAAGAGTATGGTCACCACGATGATGAGAAAGAACTTGAGCGCTCTGACGTACAGTTTCTGTTCCATGTATCCGTCCTTTATCTTGCAGGATCGCTTTTCGGCATAAAATTTCCGCTTTAAGTTATGGTTCAGGACCCCTTCCAGGCATAAAGTTGCCGCTTTCAGTTATGGTTCAGGATCCCAGACTGACTGCCTTTCTTCTTTTTCATAGATCCGCTTCAGGTCATCATACTGATTTCTTTTCTTCTTGTTCCTTAATTGGCTTCAGGGCCTCAGACTGACTGCTTTTCCTCCT
>Ga0180432_10002368_pt1 | contig 28293 bp, 20 predicted proteins | sample SS_ome_10_FD_132414 | JGI IMG/M metagenome (GOLD analysis project Ga0180432, IMG submission 132414) | Hypersaline lake sediment archaeal communities from the Salton Sea, California, USA - SS_1_MS_2 metaG | ecosystem: Environmental > Aquatic > Non-marine Saline and Alkaline > Hypersaline >... | reverse complement strand
TCAAATGGCAAATTATTTATTACCCAGGTGGCATGGTGGTCCAGGTGAACTAGCAGAATTTGCAAAAGATTCTGCAGAATCAAATAAAACGGAAGGTGAAATTTTATATGCCAGGATTGTTGCAGATACTGTTCCCAAGTACCATAATGTAGGAATGGAGGATTTTCTGAATCTTGGGTTTTCATATGATTATGCGAAACAAGGACTTATTCAACTTTTAAGCAAGTACCCAGAAGCCAGCTATTATCGTAATTCTTATTGTTTATTGTCATCTGTTTATGGAGATAAAAAAACAGCTAAACAATTGTTCCAGGATATTGGAGTAGATTGGGACAAGATGGTATGGGTAAAGGAAGTTCATTATAACAAATACAAAGAATTGGCTGATAGCACTACTGATTATCAAAAAAGAATAGGCCCTCAAAAAAAAGAAGAAAGCTATTTTAAAAGATTTTTGAAAACAATGTTTAAAAGAGATACATACAAGTCAAAGCATAATAAGACGTTAAACAAATGAAGAATTTAGAAGAGAGGGAAAAAAGAGCTGGAGATTAAGGCTAACTATTTTTTAATTCGGTGCTTTCACAGGATTGGCCCCACAGTAATTTTTGGTTCGAGGCCTGTTTTAGTAGGCCTCACTTCGTCGTTTTACTCCTCTGGGTAAACTCACCAAAAGAATTACCCCGCTACCTTTAGGCAGGTAAGTATTTTTTTGCGATAACGAAAAAGAAGGCGCGTGGTTCGCTGCCGCGTATCCTTAGCGAAGCAAAGGAAGGGAGGGAGGGAAAACGGCAACTCTCTCGCACTAAGGAGCAGCAAGATAGCTAATTGCCCCCGTCGCAAGCAACGGGGCTAACCGAAGCGGAAAGGTCCCTCCTTCGCACGAGGCTTCCACCTTCGCCTAAGCTTCGGTGGACAAGATGGAGGGCAGGCCGGGCAAAGCTAAGGAGGGCAGACCCTTCGATAAACTCAGGACAGGTAGGCATTTCGGGTTTTGTTGGGTTTATTTTATAGTCAAGCGAGTTTGCAATCCTGCCGATATTTTATTTAAGGCAGATGTGCGTTTTTTGTGAATATGAGGCGATTTCGGCCTTATGTAAGTAAGTGCGAAAAGCGTGTAAATTGCGGGCAGGATAGAAATTAGAGGCTTTTTGGGCGAAAAAAAGGAGATTCGAACGATATGGCAGCAACAGCAAGTAAGAAAAAAGCAGCAATGCTATTGATGAGTCTTGATAGTGCGACGGCGACGGAACTGCTTAAGGGAATGGGGGCCGAAGAGATTGAACAGCTTGCTATCGAGATGGCTCGCATCAATACATCGGGCGGCCGTGAGAAAGAAAGCCAGGAAGAGATTGTTAAAGAGTTCTGCAGCTCACTTCAAGAAGGTGGAAGCCAGGGTCTTAATGTGCAGAATTTTCTGAACGAGACGCTTGTGAAGCTTCTTGACAAGGAAAAGGCCGAGGAGATTCAATCTCAGGTAAGAAAAGCCGGAAGGCGAGGTGATGTATTCGCACCGGTACGTTCTGCCAGTGCGGATGAGCTGTCCCTTGCACTACAGGGCGAACATCCCCAGACGGCTGCGGCGATACTGTCGGAGCTTGAGCCGAAAAAAGTGCAGGAGATTCTGCCGCTTTTAGATAAAGATTTTTGCTGCAAAGTGGTCTGGAAGATGGCGAACCCTGTACAGATGGGGTTTGGAGTTAAGCGACGAATGGCAATGACCATCGGTGAGCGTCTGAAAAGTTTTAAGGGCGAGACCGCTATTGTGGCAAAGCCGGAAAAGATCCTGCGTGAATTAGCTATCGTACTAAATGACGTGGAGCAAGAGCTGCGCGAACAAATACTCGATGATATTAAACAACGTGACGAGGAAACCTGCACGATGGTAAGGAACCTGATGGTGACGTGGGGTGATATTCCATCCATAGCAGACAGGTCTCTTCAGGAAGCACTTCATTCAGTGGAGGCCGGTAAACTGGCGATAGCCCTGTACCAGGCGGATGAAGAAATCGCACAGAAAATACGAGCGAATATATCCGAGCGTGCTGCTGCAGGGCTCGAAGAAGAAATGTCGCTGATGCAGGAGCCGCTGGAAAAAGAAATTCACGATGCGAGAGAAGAGATTGTCGCACCTTTGCGGAAGGCCAGCGAAGAAGGCACACTCAGACGTGTAAGGCAATAGTTTAAAAGAGCCGCGAGGCAACAAAGCAAAAATGCGCGCGGGGATAATTGCAGGATAGTCATTTTGCTACGGATTTGTCTGTACAGATTTGGTTTGACAAGAAGAACAGCGGCGGCTATTATGGTGCAAAAGAGGAATTGGTTTTTTCTATCGAACGAAAGGGTATGGCCGCGAAGAAATGTTTGAACTGGTAGAGACAATTCTTTATGCGGTGAGCTTTATCGCCATCGCGGGGATGGTGGCAATAATATTCTTCTTTATTTTCGCCCCGAGTATCCTCGGCTCAAAAACGACCCATCAGCAGCTCGATAAGATAGCGGAGCGATTTGAAAAGATAGAAGAACAACTAAAAGAAATCGCCGAACATCTTAAAAAAGAAGAAAGCACTCCCAAGGAAAAACCCTAAGGTTATCCGAGAAGCAGTCTGTAAAGGCGCCCACAGCTAAAACTAAAAGGCGCCCCAGTTCTGCTTGCCGGGGATGTAATAGCTCGGACAAATGAAGCGAAACATATTTGAAATTTTCCGTGACTTTTCAAGGGCCTGCTGGTCCTTAGCTTTCATCGCGGCAAGCTTTTCGCCAAAGACTTCTGAGAAATATTCCTGGGCCGCTTCGTAACGCTGAGCTTCGGTATCGAATAAGGTCCGGATTCTTTTCAACTCTCCGGCGTCGAGCCAAAAGCCGCCACATCCCGGGCACTCATCGACCTGGACCTGTTTTTTTACGCTGAAAAAATGCCTCATCATTACGATGTTATCACACTTGGGGCAGTTCAATCTTTTTGAGTGGTCGAGGAGAATATTTTCATCGTGTTCTATGTCCAGGAGTTCCTGGCCTGCGGATTCGTGGGGTTCGTCGAATTTTTTGAGCTCAAAATTATCGAACCAAATTCCGCCACAGCCGCCTTTGCAGACGTCCACAGTAACACCGGCTACAGTGGTTTGGTGCAACTGGTTCGAACAAACGGGACAATCCATAATTCAGTTACCTCCAAAAAAAATGGTTAAATAATCCACTGACTATGTAGAATACCGAGAATTGGCGGTCAGGTCAAACTAAAAGTGCATAAATAACAGGTCGAATATTTGCATATTTAAGGCGGTTTTATTAGCTTGACTGGCGGGAGATTTTTGGTACATTGTCAGCAAATAGCGTTTAGATTGCGGTGTTTAGCGGATAGTTGCGATGAATAACAGTGACGGAACAAAGAAGGGGCCATTCAGGGCTGAAGTGTCTTTCAACAGGCATATCGGGCAGAAGTACCATCGATTGGGTCTGGATTTTACGGGTGCTGGTGCGGAGGCATTTGGTACGAGCGAGCCGGGACAATTTGGCGAATTGGAGTTGAGTAAGGCCGCCCTGCCGGAGCCGGGAGCAATAGCAAAGGAGTTAACTGACTGTGCCGAACGACAGATTTTGCTGCGACGGCCTTTTAGTTTTGCCGATGTTCAAGCAGAAAAAAACTCAACCTATGTCGAGATTCTCTATCGTGTGGTCGGGCCCGGGAGTCTGCGAATGAGTACGCTTTCGGGGGGTGATTCGATAAGTGTAATCGGGCCTTTGGGAAGAGGATTTTGTGTGCCGGAAGGTAAAAAAACGGCGCTTCTGGTTGTTGGCGGGATGGGTGCGGGGCCGCTGCTGTATCTTACGAAAGTGCTGAGCGAGAATTATCCGAAAATCGAAGTTACCGCATTTGCCGGTGCAAAAACGAAAAACGAACTTCCCTTCGAAAGACGGCTTGATGAGGTTTCGCAGGGGCTTGGGTTTTCAATAGCAGAATTTGCCAAATACGGGGCGAAGTCACTTATAGCGACCGATGACGGGACGGCGGGATTCGAAGGAACAGCGGCCGATTGCTTTTCAGAGTGGCTGAAAGAGTCATCTTTGAAAAGTGAAGACGCAATCATTTATAGCTGCGGGCCTGAAGCGATGCTGAAGCAAATATCTGAAATTGCAGAAAAACGTAACATCGACTGCCAAATCAGTATGGAACGGATGATGGCGTGCGGGATTGGACTTTGCCAGAGCTGCGCGGTGGAATGTAAAGCGGACGGCGAAAATGAAAGTATTTATAAGCTGTGCTGTAAAGACGGGCCGGTCTTTGAGAGTAAAGAAGTAGTCTTTGATTTGTGATTTGTTTTTGATGGAAAGTAGCTATGGAAGAGAATGTCGATATTTCGGTTGACTTTGCAGGGGTGGGGTTGGCGAATCCTGTGTTTACGGCGTCGGGGACGTGCGGATACGGTGATGAATTAGCTGATTTTACAGATGTTAATCAGCTCGGCGGGTTTATTACCAAAAGTATCACACTCAAAGTTAGAAAAGGTAACGCTACGCCAAGGATCGTCGAGACCAATTCGGGGATGCTTAATGCAATCGGCTTAGCGAATATCGGATTAGATAAGTTCATCGAAGAGAAACTGCCGATTTTAGAACAATTCACAACAGCCGTTTTTGTCAATGTGGCTGGTGAAAGAATCGATGAATACGTGGCAGTGACAGAACGATTAGTGGGCGAAAAAGCGATAGCAGGGTTAGAGTTGAATATCAGTTGTCCGAATGTCTCAAAAGGCGGAATAAGTTTCGGGACCGAGCCGCAACAGGTTACAGAGATTACCTCTGCGGTGAAAAAGGCGGCGGGCGAGAAGATTCTGATGGTTAAGCTGTCACCAGCAGTTACGGACATCAGCGTAACGGCGAGGGCGGCGGTCGACGGCGGAGCCGATGCACTCAGCCTGATAAATACCTTCCCTGCGATGGCGATAGATATCGAGAGCCGAAAGGCGATTCTGGCGAACAGGACTGGGGGGCTTTCCGGGCCGGCAATAAAGCCGATAGCAGTATATCTGTTGAATAAGGTTTATAACGAGGTTGCGAGAAAGAGCGGGACACCAATTTTAGGCTTAGGGGGGATTAGAAATGCTTCGGATGCTATTGAGTTTATTATTGCGGGTGCGTCAGGGGTAGGTGTGGGGACGGCGAATTTCATTGAGCCGGGATGCACGGCGAAAATTGTTGAAGGCATAAAAAAATATTGCGCTCGTAAAGAAATATCAAATATCAAAGAATTGATTGGCTCACTTTTAAAGGGGAATAATTATAGCCGACAAAATGTTTCACATCAAAAGAGTCCTGCATAAGCTGTCTTTTACAGTTGCTATCCTTGTGTTGTTATTGAATGTGCCGGGCCTTGCGACAGGGCGGGAACTTAAATTGGATGAACGCCCTGCCGAGCCTGGCGAATGGGGTTACCGCCCTGCCGCCGGTGCGGTATCTCAGGTCAATCCGCCGAGCTTTAGCTGGCGGCCACAAAAGGGTTTGAGGTGGGAGATAGAGTGCGCCCGTGGTACAAGATTTAATGACATTGAATATCGTGTCAAAAATCTCGAGTTCAACGTTCACTGTCCGCCGCGGACTTTTAAGCCTGAAACTTATACGTGGCGCTATCGCGGTAAAGATAAGAAGGGACGTTATACGAATTGGAGCCAGCCTCGAACGTTCAGTATTGCAAGTGATGCTGCAGATATGCCACTGCCGGCTCACAAGGATTTGATTGGGCGGATACCAAAAAGTCATCCGCGACTTTTCATGCGTCCTGAGAACCTCGGGCATCTGCGGGAGCTGGCACGGGGCAAAATGAAGCAGGAATATAACAAACTCGTGAAGGAATGTGAGAGCCTTTTAGCCAGACCGCATTCGACCGAGGAGCCATCGAAGTATCCGAAAGATATGGTGCGCCGCAGTGATCGCTGGCGGGAGATTTGGTGGCGTAATCGGGGATATACTATCCGGGCCTTGAACGGCGCGGCGACTCTGGCCTTTACGTGGCTGCTCGGTGGGCAGGAAAAGTACGGCCTTGAAGCCAAACGCATTCTGCTGGAATGTGCCAAGTGGGATCCGAAAGGCAGTACCGGCTATCGCTACAACGACGAGGCGGGTATGCCCTACAGTTATTATTTTTCGCGTACATATACGTTTGTCAACGACCTTTTGAGCGAGCAGGAAAAGAAAATCTGCCGGGATGTGATGAAGGTCCGCGGCGATGAGATGTACAACCATCTTTATCCGCGACACCTGTGGCGGCCTTATGGCAGTCACTCAAATCGTGCCTGGCATTTTTTAGGTGAGGTTGGTATTGCTTTTCTGGGTGAGGTCGAGGGTGCCGAGGACTGGGTCTGGTTCGCTATGAATGTCTTTTTCAATGTCTATCCGGTCTGGTGTGATGAAGATGGAGGCTGGCATGAGGGGATAAATTACTGGGGAGGCTATCAAACCCTGTTTACCTGGTGGGCAGACGTAATGCGAGAGGCACTGGGTATCAACGCATACACCAAGCCGTACTATTCGAAGCTGGGCTATTACGCTATGTACCTTATGCCTCCTAACAAGGTCGGCGGTGGGTTCGGCGACTTGAATGCAAAACGCACGGCTGAGAAAAATGCCGAGCTGATGAGTGTTATAACCGCACAGGCACATAACGGACACTGGCAGTGGTATGTCGAGCGGCTTGGCGGAGCCTATCCTGCCAGCGGCTACTATCAACCTGACTATATTCGTTTTGTCCGAGGCGTGCTACCAAAAGTTGAAGCCGTACCGCCTGACGACCTGCCAACATCACGTCTGTTTCACGGCACCGGCCAAGCTTACCTCAACAGCAACCTTACAGACGCCAAAACGAACGTACAGGTTGTTTTCAAATCAAGTCCATTCGGCACCCAGTCCCACAGCTACGAGGCGAACAATTCGTTTCTTCTATGGGCCTACGGCAAGCGACTTCTAATCCGCACCGGCCGTAGGGACGGCTACGGCAGTAAGCATCACAGGGATTGGATGTGGAGCACACGCTCAGTCAACAATATAACGGTCAATGGGTATGGTCAGGCCAAGCACACATCAAAAGCCCAGGGCAAAATCTCAGCGTTCAAAACAACGCCGTCGATGGATATCGTTATTGGCGAAGCGGGGCAGGCATACGAGCCGGAGCTCGAGCGTTTCACCCGCGCCATTATTTTTGTCAAGCCCGAGCTGGTGGTTGTTTACGACCGGCTTGAAGCTAAAGAGCCCTCGACGTTCGAATATTGGCTTCATTCAGTCAAGAAAATCGCTGTCGAAAATCAGCACAACATCCGCGTCCAAAATGATGATGTGGTCTGCGATATCAATTTTCTTGTGCCGTCGGGATTGACTTTCAAGCAGACCGACCAGTACGACCCCAACCCACGTCCGAGGATAAAGCTGCGTGAATGGCATCTTACCGCAGCAACGCCGAGAAAAAGCAAACGTATGGAGTTCATAACGCTTTACCGCCCACATCGAATCGAGGGCCAAATACCTAATGAAACCAGCGTGGAACAGGTTGAGGGCGGTTATGTTCTGAAAGTTAAACTGTGCGACGGCGAGTTCGCAGCGCTTCTTCCCACCGACGACAGTGCTACTCTAAAAGCATACGGCCTGGTAAGTAAAGGGGCGATTAAGACCCTGCTAAAGCAAGCCGGCAAGCCGGTCGAAATCCTTGGGCTCGAGGAATAGTCTGCTCCAATGAAGGTCTGCTTGATGTTTTCACACAAATCCGGTATATTTGCCGGTTACAGGTATAAGTTCCCATAGCAAATGAGTAAGAACAGGTAACAAATGGAAACACTTAAGTTATTGCGTGATTATTTTTCGACGGCGGTTTATACGGGCAAGAGCCTGGTTTTTATAAGCGAAGACTGGCGGGTCGAACTTACCGAACATAAGGAAGGTGACTTCAGCAGCGGCGGAGATGCAACAGCTATTATCCGCGTCAGGATTTCAAAGAAGGCGCTGAACGGAGAATATATTACGGGCCATTATGAAGACTTTCAGATTGCATCATTAGGTGAATTGGCGGAGGAAATTGAAAAGTATGTGCAATCGGCGATAGGCACAAACCTGCGGGAAGAGTGAAAAGACAAAGGACGATTGATGGATGAGCTTACGGCCGGTCTGAAGATTCAAGAAGTCGATGGGGGTGTGGTTTTGGGAGTGAAGGTAGTGCCGGGCAGCAGTAAAACCGCTATAACAGAGACGCTGGGAGGGATGGTGAAAATCAAGATTGCAGCAGCGGCGGAAAAAGGCAAAGCCAATCGGTGCCTGGTTGAGTTTTTGGCGCAACAACTCGGCGTTAAAAAAAATTCCATCAGTATAATCAAGGGGAAAGCCAGCCCAATAAAAGACGTGCAGGTTTTGGGCGTAACTGTCGAGACACTACTAAATAAGTTGGAATTGAATAAACAGGATGAGAGCAAATGAGTGACGAATCAACTCTACTGTCACAAGAACATATTGCGGATGAGACTTCGCTGAAGTATATGCTGAAGTTAGCGGGGCCGATGATAGTAACAACCCTTTCCTTTACGCTTATGCAGTTCGTTGACAGGTTTATGGTATCGCGTTTGGGGACAGAAGCTCTGGCAGCAATTTTGCCTGCCGGTTTTGTTAGTTTTGTGCCGGCCAGTTTTGCTATCGGGGTGATAGCAAGCGTAACAACGTTTGTCAGTCAGAGCTTCGGCAGAGGAGAAAAAAGAAGCTGCTCAAATTACTGCTGGCAGGGGATATATATGAGCCTGGCTTATACGGCAGTTGTGGTGGCGATTGCGTGGCCGGGAGCACCGTTGCTATTCAAGATGATGGGGCATGAGCCGGTAGTTGCGGATATGGAAGTAATTTATTTTCGAATTATGCTTTACACCCAATTTTTAGCGGTTTTTGCGTGGTGCAGCAGCCAGTTTTTTATGGGAATTCATCGGCCGATTATCACGATGTATGCGGCATTGAGCGGGCAGGTGGTCAACGTTGCGGCAAACTACATATTGATTTTCGGCAAGTTCGGTTTTCCGGCGATGGGTATTGCCGGGGCCGGATGGGGGACGTTTATCGGGATGGTTGTCGGAGCGGGGATAAGAATGGCGGTTTTTTTAAGCGGTGATATTAACTCGAACTTCGAGTGCAGGCGTTCAATGAATATTGATTTTGGGAAAATGAAAGACCTGTTAAAAATCGGACTGCCGGCAGGGTTCGAGTTGATGATAAATGTGGCGTTCTGGGGCGTGATTTTATTCTGGCTGATTGGCAAATTCGGAAAAGAAGCAATGGCCGCAACAAGCGTGGCACTTGCGTGGACAAATATCTCCGTTATGCCGGTGGTAGGGTTAGGAAGCGCGCTTACGGCGGCGGTGGGTAAATCCATCGGCAAAGGCAGGAAAGATACGGCCATTAAACAAACAAGTGTGTGTGTGAGGGTCGGGCTTATATATATGGGATTAGTGGGGCTTTGTTTTTTCGTGTTTAGAAATGAGCTGATGAGGTTCTGGTCGTCCGATGAAAAGGTAATTGAGATGGGAGTCAATATTCTGATTTGCGCGGCGATATACCAGGTCTTTCATGCAGCGAGGATTACTTACAGCGGGGCGCTTCGCGGGGCGGGTGATACGATTTGGCTGGCGGCGGCTTCTGCGCTGGGAGCGGTTCTGATATTAGGGCTCGGCGGTGTGCTTATAATTGATTTTGCACCCGGCTTAGGTTCTATTGGGCCGTGGATTGCCACCACACTAAGTATTATCAGCGTGGGGCTTGCAAACAGATGGCGGTTCAAAAGTAACAGGTGGATGAAAATAGATTTGTTTAAGCGCAGAGCTCGCAGCGTGCCGGTGGAAATTGAAACAGTGGCTGAATAGTTTTTAATGCACATACGTTTTTGTACGCCGGGAGCAAAAAAAACAGTTGCAAATTTTAATCTGCCCCTTATAATATCCACTCTTGTATAAGATTTGGTTGGCCAAAAAGAGGTCCTACAAACAAAAAATATTGGGAGTGAATTGCTATGGAACCGATTACAGGACTTGAAATCGACCTTTTTGCTGATAGTCCGCCTTCAATGGAAGAAATTAAGAAACTCTCTGAATTTACTCATTCCAGTGAAAGAAACCGGCTGACTTTCGCTGAACAAGTGGAAGAAAATATGAATAAAACCTTAGCCAAAAGCGTTTTGGCTGTCGGAATCGGCCTTTTTATTCTTGGGCGAAACGACGAAGCAATCCGGAAACTCAAAAAAGCAAATGACTGTAAAGAAAAATTCATATGCACCGCCTTTGCGCTTCGACGAATGGGTCAATTCGACGAAGCAGTCGAGAACCTGCAAAAGAGTCTGAATTATGGCTCTGACACATTAAAGACAACATTGGAAAAGGTCGCCACATATCGTTACGCCTCCAACTTCGAATCGGCAGAGAAAGAACTTAAAACCTGCGCAAATTTTGAAAATATAAGCGCAGAATACCATTACCAGCTTGGGCGGCTTCAGGAAGCCCAGGGTCTTTACGAACAGGCAATGGACAATTACAGAACAGCCCTGGAACTATCACCGAATCATCCAAAAGCCCTTTTCCATCTGGCATATCGCTGTGATTTATCCGGTGATGAAGAAGCTGCCATTGACTATTACAAGCAAACTGTCTCAACAAGTCCCGTTTATATAAGTGCACTGTTAAATTTAGCTGTGCTTTATGAGGATAAGGGCAAGTTCGACAAGGCATCCCGATGTGTGGACAAGGTGCTGGAATACCATCCGAACCACCAAAGGGCAATCCTGTTCAAAAAAGACATCGAAAGTTCGAAGACGATGTTCTACGACGAGGAAAAAGAAAAGAAAAATGACCGCAAAGTCCAAATCCTTGAAACACCAATTTCTGATTTTGAACTATCGGTACGCAGCAGAAACTGCCTGAAAAAAATGAATATAAGGACACTCGGCGACCTGTTGAACATTACCGAAACGGAGCTTTTGTCTTATAAAAACTTCGGTGAAACCTCACTTAGGGAAATCAAGGTCATCCTGGACTCAAAAGCCCTGCATCTCGGTATGGCCATGGAGGAAAAGCAAGACTCTTTAGCTGAAACCTCCGACGCTGCTTTCGAGGATGAAGACGCCGAAGTCGTGAACAGACCGGTGGATGACCTCCAGTTGTCGGTGCGTGCCCGAATGTGCCTTCAGAATCTAAATATCCACAATCTCGGCGATTTGATACGCAAAACGGAAGCCGAGCTTCTCGGGTGCAAAAACTTCGGCGTAACAAGCTTAAACGAAATTAAAAAAGCTCTCACCAAATTCGGATTATCGCTGCGAAGCCTGGATTAAGCAATTGATTGCTGATTAGGGGATTCTGTTTTGTGATAAGTCGCAAAACAGCATCCGTTGTTTTATATTGATTATTTTTAATATCTTCCCTGATTATCAATAAACAGTAGCCAATAATCAACCCTGACAAAAGTGAATGCAAGACCATCAGTAAAATTTAAGTTGCCTGCTGCACGGCCAACTGCAAATCGCGGCAAGCCCACCTCCTTGATACTTTACCTGCTTTGGCTGGTAATTCTAAGTGGTTGCCTTAAAAGACAGGTACCCAGCCCTACTCCCCAAATGGATGTCGAACCAAAGTTTTGGGTAAGGGTTTTGCTGCTTGATGATGTTGCCATCTGTGAGTTAAAGTTCCCATCATCCTTCAGTATCAGCAGTGTTGGGCAACAATCGCTACCGGCCCGCTTTGACCGCGTTGATGTACCGATAAGAGCAAAGATTTCTGCCGACAGAATCATCTTTGCCGGCTGGTCATCTGTGGACAGTGAAGTCGTTATATCGCCTGACGAGCCGTACGTCTTCAACCTTAACGGCAACGATTATCGCGGCAAATTAAAACTAATACTAAATCCTGACGCCAACTCCTTTGATGCAGTCAATCTTGTCGGCCTTGAGCCGTATTTAGCCGGCGTTGTGGGAGCCGAGATGCCTGAATATTGGGAGCCAGCGGCACTTCAGGCCCAGACAATCGCCGCAAGAACATATTGCTGGTACACAAAGAAGCGGTTTGGCAGCGAGCGAAACTGGGACGTCTTGAAAACGCAGGCAAATCAGGTCTATCGTGGTATCGCCGCAGAGTCGGCCCAGATTTGGGACGCCGTTAATAAAACATACGGCCAGGTCCTCACCTGCAAGCACAATGACGGCACAGAAGATGTTTTTCCTGCTTACTACAGCTCGGTCTGCGGCGGCCATACGGAAAACAGCCAAAATATGTTTGGCGGTGACCATTTCAAACCACTCTCCGGCGTCGAGTGCCCATATTGCAAAGACGCTGCAAAGCCCAAGTTTTTTTTCTGGCCTGAAGTTCAACTCAACAAAAACAAAGTTACAAAAAGACTCCTTAAAAGATACCCAACGTTAGAGAAACTCGGTAAAATCACAAATATTATACCTGTACAACAAAGCAATTACGGTCGCTTTTCACGATTGACTAAGCTCAAACTCATCGGCTCAACCGGCAAAAGCGATTTCCTTCGGGCTGAAGACCTGCGTCTGGCAATCGACCCGACAGGCCGAAAGTTAAGAAGCACAATTTGCAAAATCACCGATATGAACGACGACTCTCAGGCGCAAAACGATGCGGAGGGCAAATCCGACAAATGGCTGTTTTCCTGCGGCAGAGGTTATGGTCACGGCGTGGGAATGTGTCAATGCGGCGCCCAAGCAATGGCGAGGAAGGGGAAAACCGCTGAACAGATTCTATTTTATTACTACCCCGGCTCTAAAATTGAAAGTGTTTACTGGAATGGCAGACTTTAAAATTTTCAATAAAGACCATCGCTCCGCAGCAAGGCGAGCCATTTTAACCACGCCTCACGGGAGAATCGAAACACCTGTCTTTATGCCAGTCGGCACCGCAGGCGCCGTAAAGGGAATTACACCACAACAATTAGAGCAAATCGGCTCTGATATTATTTTGGCCAACACTTACCATTTACTGCTTCGGCCTGGAGTCGAGGTAGTTGAGAAACTCGGCGGACTGCACAAACTTATGGCCTGGGCCAGGCCGATTCTCACAGACAGCGGCGGCTACCAGATTTTTTCGCTAAATCCGCTTACAAAAATCTCCAATGACGGCGTTGAATTTGCCAGCCATATTGACGGAACAAAAATACACTTAAATGCCGAAATCGCCACCCAAATCCAAAATCGACTCGGCGCCGATATAATAATGTGTCTTGACCAGTGCACGCCCTTCCCATGCGAAGATTCACACTTAGAAGTAGCCGTCGAAAGAACTATACGCTGGGGCCACCGATGTAAACAGGCCCACAACAGGCCCCAGCAACTGCTTTTTGCCGTTGTCCAGGGCGGAATTAATCCGGCCTTGAGAACACACTGTGCCGATGAACTTGTCAAGATAGACTTTGATGGCTATGCTATCGGCGGATTAAGCGTCGGCGAAGGACACGACAATATGACAAAAACAGTTTCTCACACAATGCAGTCTTTGCCGCAGGACAAACCCTGCTATTTAATGGGCGTTGGCACCCCTGCCGATATTATAGCTGCTGTAAAGGCCGGCATTGATATGTTCGACTGTGTTCTACCGACAAGAAATGGCCGCAATGCCTTTGCCTTTACCAAAAATGGCCCTGTCCGGCTAAGAAACAGTGCCAACATTGACGACGCCAGCCCCATCGAAAGCAGTTGTGACTGTTACGGCTGCAAAAATTTCAGCCGGGCGACCATCAGGCATTATTTTAACGTATCAGAAATGCTCGGCCCAATCCTGGTTTCGCTGCACAATCTCAGGTTTTACCAGAAACTAATGACCGAAATAAGGGAAAATATAGAAAAAAAACAATTCGCCAACTGGGCGGATGAACAACTGAAAAAATACGAAACTTTATATCCATAGAATTTAGTCTTTGTTTTTCTGCCGGCTATCCAATATAAATATACGCTCTTTAAAGATTTCTCTGTAATTTGCAGCGAATTTAGGTTATAAGACAGGGTTTCAAAAACTAACGACGAAAGGAAAGTTAAAATGGATAATATCTGGATATTAGCTCAGGCACCGGGAATCTCTTCAGAGCCGGTAACCAGCGAGCAAACCACAACCCAAACAGCCGATGAGACCATCCCCGATTCCGGTGCACCACCAACTAAGCCGAGATCGGCGATGCCCTCTATGATTATGATTGGCCTGATGTTTGTTGTGTTTTACTTTCTTATTTTCAGAGGTCCGCGAAAAAAGGAACAGAAGCACAAACAAATGGTCCAATCACTGAACAAAAATGATAAGATTCGGACTATCGGTGGAATTCTTGGCACCATCGTGGACATTAAAGACGACGAGGTTGTCTTAAAGATTGATGAGTCAAATAATACAAAGATAAGAATCAGCACCAACGCAATCGGAAGAAATCTGTCAAAAGACTAAAACCGATTGAAAATTTAAGCTTTTACGACGAACTAAATAATCATTAATCAGTTTACAGCGGGAGCCGTTATGAACAAAAATTTGACCTGGAAAATTGTTTTAGTCACTGTTATGGTAGTGGTTGCCGCCTATACTTTATATCCGCCTAATGAAACTTTAAAGCCCGGAATAGACCTGGCCGGCGGAACCAGTCTCATTTATGAAATTGACGCCCAGGGGCTCACCGCAGCCAAGAAGAAAGACCTCTCAACAAATATGATAACTGTTCTTCGAAGGCGGATAGACCCTGCTAACATCCAAAACCTCGTATGGCGGCCTCAAGGCGCCACCCGATTCGAGATTCAAATGCCACTTGCAAGCGCAGAAGCACGCCGGAAACGTCAGGATTTCGAAAAAGCACTCGACGAACTACTCACCGAAAATATCAGAGCCGCAGTAATTATGCGCTCACTGCAAAAACCCGAAGAGCAGCGCCTGGAAGATTTTAACAATTTTGCCAGGGGCTCCTCCAACCGCCTGACAATCCTTGAGGAGCTCGCTGCCGCTTATGACCAGCGAAAAGCACTGCAGGGCAAAAGAGACGAATTCCTCTCGGAACTTCAGGGCAAAGAAGAAGCAATATCATCGGCCGGATTTGACCTTGAACTCATAAAGCAGAACGTCAGCCAATGGCTCACTCTCGACGAGCAAAAACTGACAGAATTGCTCGGCGATTTGCTTAACACCAACAACAATCTTAATTTAGTAACTGAATACACAAAAGAATACGCCAAATGGGCCAATGTCGTCGAGCAGTTAACCGAACCCGAAACAGGTAAAAATATCCAATACAAAAATGCCAAAAAAGCCCTTGAACAATTAAGCCTGACCAGAGACCAGATAAACGCCGCTCTTGAAACACTTCCAAAATCGGTAGAAAGAAAGCAGCTTATCGAGGAACTCAACATCGAATTTGCCGACCGCACCGAAAAAATCGACAAAGTAATCAAAGCCGCCGACGAGTATCGCCCTTTCAAAGGAAGACTCGACGACCCAGGAGACCTTCGGCGAATGCTCAAAGGTGCCGGCATACTCGAATTTAGAATAATCCCTACCTCCAATCCCGATACAAACCCCACATTAGACATTGAAGAGCTAACCGGCTATGTAGATTCCCTTACAGCAAAAGGCCCGAAGTTTGCCTCTGACAGCAAATATATATGGTTCGAGATAGAAAACACAAGCCAGGAGGAACTCGCAGGGTGGATACGGGCAACTGAAGCCGTAGTCGGCCAGTTCGGCGATAAATATTATGTCCTTGCAAGCAACCAGCAGGATGAGATTGTGGTGCATGGAACCGGCGAAAAAGACTGGAAATTAAAAAAGGCAAGGCCGTCAACCGACCAGATGGGACGAAGGGCTATCGGTTTTACGCTCGATGAAAGAGGCGGCAAGTTATTCGGTAACGTCACCGGAAAGAATATTGGACGACCATTGTGCATTCTGCTCGACGGCCTGGCAATATCGGCACCAAATATACAAACAAAAATAACCACTGACGGCCAAATAACAGGCAGCTTCTCTCAGGAAGAGGCTGAAGATATGATTAGCAAGCTCGAAGCCGGCTCTTTGCCTGCAATGTTGATTGAGCAGCCCATCTCTGTAAAAACCATCGGCCCGTCCATCGGAGCCGACAATCGCGACAAAGGTATCGAAGCAGGCATAATCGGATTTATCGTAGTGGTCCTCTGTATGCTCATCTACTATATGCTTGCCGGTTCAATCGCTGATGTCGCATTGTTTATGAACCTGCTCTTTGTCCTGGCAATAATGGCGCTTGTAAGGGCAACTTTTACGCTGCCCGGCATCGCAGGTATCATACTTACAATCGGTATGAGCGTCGATGCAAACGTACTTATTTTCGAGAGAATCCGCGAGGAGCAGCAGCGGGGTTCTTCCCTTGGAATGGCCATTAAAAACGGCTATGAAAGGGCCCTTAGAACCATCCTGGATGCAAATATAACCACCTTTATTACTGCTGCAATCCTTTTCTGGGTCGCCTCGGAAGAAATAAAGGGCTTTGCCATTGTTCTTATGCTTGGTATCGCATCGAGTATGTTCACCGCACTGTTCGTAACGCGTATAGCTTTCGACTGGCTGCTGGCCAAACGAATCATCAAAGACCACCTGTTTATGCTCCGTCTCATCCACAGGCCGAACGTAAACTGGATGGCGTTGAGACCTGTTTTCCTGACAATCTCAAGTCTGCTTATCGCTTCAGGGCTTTTTGTCTTCTTTACAAGAGACCCCGCAGTAAACAACAAATATGATATCGAATTTACCGGCGGCACATCTGTCCAAATCAATTTAAAAGAAAATGTAAATCTCAGCAGACAGGACATCGAGGACAGAATCCACCAGGCCGGTCTCAATCTAAACAACCCCGCTCTCGCAGCGGCAAACGTTTACAGCATCGGAAAGTCAGACAGACAATATGAAATCAACACCACCGAAACAAACAGAACCACCGTCACCGTTACATTCGGCGAATCTCAACAGCAAACTGACGAAGAGATAGCTTTAGCAATTAAAAAGGCCCAGGGACGGTTCGAAGGCAAGTTGAGCAACTTACGGATAATCCAAAAAAGTAACCCTGCTGATTTTGCTATAGAGACAAGTAACACAAACAAATCCCTTGTAAAAGGCATTTTGGAAACGGCTTTTCCGGAAGCCCAAATCTCTCAGCCGCAGGTAAATGAAATTGTCAACAATGCCATACTGAATGCTTTTGCGGACGAACTTCAAATCCAACAAAACCTCCTGCCTAAAATCACCTCAGAGGAAAAAATAACCGAAGAGCTTATAGAATCTTTTCCCGAACTGGTAGATTTCCTTGGCGGTATCAGAATTACCTGCGAACTTGAAAGAGGCACCACTGCAGAAGATATTGACTCAAGATTCAAAGCCCTGCGTTTCAAACCTGATACACAAAATCTTAATTATTATCCATACCAAATCCTCGATACCGCCCTGAGCCAAATAGAGCCTGATAAGCCGGTAAAAGCTTTCGTTTATTTAAGCGCCCCACCCGAGGCCGGCCTGCGTGAACTAACCGAGAATGAATGGACGCAGTTCATTGAAAACGAAACCACCAAAGTAACAGCGGCGGCAACACTGGCAACTTCACTGCCAAGGGTAACACAGATTAATCCCTCCGTCGGTGCAGAGCAAAAAACAAGGGCTCTGATTGCGATTGTTCTATCGTTGTTCGCAATCGTTACCTATGTTTGGGTCCGCTTCGGAGACCTCCGGTATGGAATCGCCGCAATTGTCGCACTGGTCCACGATGTATGTATCACCCTCGGCGCCGTTACAGCCTGCACTTACATCGCCGAAACCACTATAGGCGCTTCACTGCTGATTGGAGACTTCAAAATCAACCTCGCAATGATAGCGGCTTTCCTGACACTCATCGGATATTCACTTAATGATACTATTGTTGTTTTCGACCGTATTCGTGAAAATCGCCACAAGGGTCTTCTCAATCCGCAGACAATCACCAACAGCATTAATCAGACTATTTCCAGAACACTCTTGACTTCTTTCACTACGTTTATAGTTGTGCTGATAATGTATATCTTCGGCGGCCAGGGCCTCAGAGGATTTACATTTGCAATAGGTTTAGGCATTATCGTCGGTACTTATTCATCCATTGCTATAGCCGCCCCGATATTACTAATCGGCGCCGGCTCAACAAACACCAAAGGTAAAAAATAAAAAACAAATATGCGGTTGGAATATAGCGCACAGTGTTTAGATTCACCTTTGAGCTAAACGCCGCCCGCTATACGCTATCAAATGCAAAAAGATTTGAAAACAGGAATGTTTTTCGGCCTGGCGCTGGTAGTCGCTGGCGTACTATGGCTTGCTACCCGCCCCTCTCTACTGACAGAATCAAGATTGCTGCAATCCCCAAAAACCGTATCTGAGCAACCAGCCGCCGAATCGCCTCGCTTTGTTACAAATTTGCCGAAAACTCCATCCGGCAAAGCTCCTTCGCCTACTCAGCCCAAAAACAGCAGCCGGCCGCAGCCGAAACCTCCGGCACGCCAACAGACCAAAACAACTAAACTCCCAAGAATCCATACCGTAAGAAATGGTGAAACTCTTTCCAGCATCGCCCGCAGATATTACGGCTCCGAGTATCAATGGCAAAAGATTTATAATGCCAACCGCTCTTATCTGAAAAGTCCGGACAACATCAGACCGGGCACCAGACTAATGATCCCCAATTAGAACACCCCCCGAAAACACTTCAGCGCCACTCAGTTGCCTATCCAAACACAACCGCTACAGAAATTTGGCGGCATCGCTGTCAACCAGCCAGGTCACCTTGTCAAGAACCGGCCAAAGCGTATGAATAGGATAACGCACTTCGTCCGGTTCACTGGTCACGACTTCTTTGAGAATCTCAGCTTTTTCTTCACCCGAAACCAACACAACCAAATGAGATGCGGCACACAAAACCGGGTGCGTCAGCGTTATCCTGTTGAGTTTCTCATCCAACACATAAACAACACATGCCAAATCATCCTTATCGAAGGGAGCATAGCTGTTGGGAAACAGAGACCCGGTATGTCCCTCAACTCCCATACCAAGCACAATCAGGTCAAACCTGGGAGTTTGATTCTTCCCCAAACCAAAAGCTCTTCGGATAGTTTCTTCATAACGGCAGGCCGCAAACTTAAAATCGCTGTGCTCGGTCGGAATCCGATGAACGTTCTGCTCCGGAATGCCAACCTTAGACAGAAAACTATCTGCAGCCAGTTTATAGTTGCTCCATTCCGAATCCGGCTCTACTATCCGCTCATCAACCCAGAACAATTGTATTTTATCCCACGCAAGAGTTTTTGCTTTCGGCTCATCACCAAGCATTTCAAAAAAATGTTTAGGCGTGTGCCCTCCGGATATGGCAACATAGAACTTATCTTTGGCCTTTATTGCTTTTTGTGCATCAGCAACAAAATGCTCAACACTTTGGCGTGCAAGATTCTCACAGTCGGAAGCAACTTCGATATTTGGTTTGTATTTTGCCGAAGTTCTCATGTTTACCCCACTTCATATTACATAGAACCAAATCATAGTCATTATCCATCTTTGGCTATAGCTTTGCCAGGAAATTTTTAGAAAATGATAAAATTATTTTCACCGTCGGTTTACAGCCCAAAAACAGCTTATCAGCCAAAAAATCGCCCCCTTTGGCCACTCAGGTAATATCCTCAATCTCCCACATAAACGCTTTTAACCCCTCGGCGCCCAACTTTTCACGCATCTGGCGAACTTTATCCATTATCGCCACCGCTTTGACCTGCTCAGTAACAACAAAGGTGCCGTAATTTATTCCCGGCCAAACATCCGTATTCAAATGCGGCTCACTTATCTCACCCCTGCCAAGCGTATTTGGGAATTTCGTATAGCAATTAATCCCCAATGACGCCAGAGTTTCGTTTACATCCCCATCTATTGCCGCATTATGCACAATAAAAACAACTTTCATAATTATCCCTTTTCATAAGGTCTTTTATAACCTTCGAACACACTGTAAAGTGTCGGCATCAAAACCAGGGTAATGACCGTCCCCATAAACAAACCGCCGATTACCGTTATCCCAAACGGCACCCAGATTTCAGACCCTTCACCCCCGGACAGTGCAAGCGGCGTCATCGCCAGCATCGTGGTAACGCTGGTACATATCACAGGCCGCAATCTGCTGCGGCCGCCTTCAATAATCGCCGAATAAACATCAAACCCGCGCCTCCGAAGGATGCCTATATAACTGATAAGAACAATTCCATCGTTTACCACAATTCCGACAAGCATAATCAGCGCAAGAAAACTAACGACACTCATCGCTTGACCGGTCAGCGCCAACGCAATAATCACCCCTACAATCCCAAATGGTATGGAAAAAAATATTATAAACGGGTCACGGAACGACTCAAACTGTGAAGCCATCACCATATAAACCAGTGCCATTCCCAGACCCACTGCAATAATTAACAGTCTGAAAGCTTCCTTTTTCTCTTTTTCCGCACCGGCAAATTTACTACTAAAACCCGGCGGCGCAGGAATTTTCCCGATTGCTTCTTTCACATCCTTTGCCACTGACCCAAGGTCTCTGCCCATTATTTCGGCTGAAACCGTGATATAACGGCCCTGGTTTTTACGCTCTATCACAGTCGGGCCGACACCACGCTCGATTTTAGCTATATTGGCCAGACTAACCTGACTTCCTTCCGGCATATTGATAAATACATCCCGTAAATCCTCAATTCTGTCGCGGTCTTCGGCACGCAGGCGGACTTCAATATCATATTCATCCCCGCCCTGGCGATACCTTGTAGCTGTGGTGCCGGCAAAAAACGTCTCTATTGTTTTACCGATTGTCCGCACATCGAGTCCCAACTGTGATGCCTTTTTGCGGTCAACAACAACTTTGAGTTCCGGCTTTTCTTCCTTTCGGCTGATTTCAACATCCCTGACACCTTCAACCCCAGCCATCGCAGACTGAACCATCTGCGCGTATTTGCGTGCATCGTCCATATTATGGCCGTAAAGTTCAACGGCAAGCTGGCCCCCACCTCCGAATATCATCGCCGCAAGAGGGTCTTCGGCACTATAGCGAATAGTCGCTCCGGGTATTTTGTCCGTAATTTTGCGGAGTCTCTCTATTAAATCATCGGGTGAAACATCTCGCTCTTTTTTAGGTTTTAGACTGATAAATAGAAAACCTTTATAGCTTTCCTCCTCGATAGCAAAATGACTGCCTTCAGCAGAACCGTAAACACCCCAGCGAATAAAACTGTCCCGTCTCTCGGGAACGTTTTTTTCTACTATCTCCTGAAGTTGTTGTGCCACCACTCCGGTACGCTCATAACGTGTGCCGATTGGCAATTCGTAACGTGCCGTTAATTGATTCTGGTCCTGCTGCGGTAAAAATTCGGTCCCAACAAAACTGACAAGCCCAATGCTCCATACAAATAAAAGTACACAAGAAACAAAAACCGACTTGCGGTTTCTAAGAGACCATTTAAGAAACCTTGTGTACAGTTCTTCGGTCCTCGCAAAAACTCTCCCTCCCCAGTTGTAAAAGAAGTCCAGAACCGACTTTCGCCTCTCTTCACTTTCAACCTTCAAAAACCTCGAACAAAGCATCGGTACAAGCATAAGTGCTGTAAAAAATGACGCCACCAACGCCATCGTAACGATAGCTGCAAACTGGCCAAATATAATCGCCGTTATACCGCCGACAAACATAATAGGTGCAAAAATAGAAATGGTTGTCATGGTTGAAGCAAGAACAGCCACACCTACTTCATTGGCACCGAAAATGGCACCCTCCTTCGGCCTTTGCCCCTTCTGACGATGACGATGAATGTTGTCAACCACCACGATGGCATTATCAACCACAAGCCCAACCGCAACCGCCAGACTGGCAAGCGAATCAGTATTAATCGTGTAGTCGCACAGCCACATCAGTAAAAATGTAATTATCAGCGACGTCGGGATTGCAGTGGCGACTATAATACTGGCCCGAAGGTCTCTGAGAAAGAAAAGCAACACGATAAAAACAAAAAATGCCGCCCAAAAAACCGTATTGCGAAGATTGTAAACAGAGGCAAGAATAAACTCCGAATTGTCCATTACAACCTTGATCCCGACATCAGGGGGCAGATTCTTTTTTATTGTCTCAAGTTCGGCTGTAACTCTCCTTGCCACCTCAACGGTATTCTCACCGCTTTGTTTCTGAATAAATACGGCCATCCCTCTTTGCTTGTTGATGCGAACATCATAAGTCCTCTCTTTGAAAAAGTCCCTCACATCAGCAACATCTTTGAGCCTGATGGCAATTCCACCCCGCCGGGCAATAACAACTTCAGCCACCTCATCCGAACTCGAGAATTCTTCCGGCGTCCGCAGAAGATAATCCTTATAGCCGCTCTTTAAATTACCGCCGGGAGTACTGATATTTGCAGCGCTAAGTGCCGAATTAACCTGTTCAACGGATATATTCAAAGCCGCCAGCTTATCACGGTCGATATCAATCCGTATTTGTCGAACCAGCCCGCCCCGGGCTGACGCAGCGGCAACCCCTTTAACACGCTTGAGAGGGTCAGTTATCGCATCATCTACTATATCCTGCAAATCAGGGTAACTGTCCTGAGCTGTAACCACAATAATCACAACCGGTGCCATCGCAAGGTCAAACTTAAAAAGAAACGGATTCTCAGCTTCTTCCGGCAGCCTCACTTTAGCAAGGTCAATCTTCTCACGCACGTCGTTAATCGTTTCATCAATCTTCTGGCCCCAATCAAATTTCAGCGTTACAGCGGACAGTCCCTCTTTCGATATTGATATCACCTCATCAACACCGGATATCGTGCTTAGACTTTCCTCCATCGGCTCAGTTATCAGCGTTTCTACCTCTTCAGGACCGGCCCCATCGTAAACTGTCAAAACTGAAACCGCCGGTATCTCCAAATCCGGCATCAAATCCAGTCCAAGCAGCGACATTGACACCAGCCCCAGAACTACCATTGCGATAAATATCATCGCAGTGGTTACCGGCCTGTTTACAGACAGCTGAGCAAGCTTCATTTTACATCCCCCATTTGCACAATCTCTACATCTATTCCATCGGTCAGATAATGCATTCCGTTAACCACAAGCACTTCACCCGCTTTTAAGCCCTCAGTTATCTCATATTTCTCAGCTTCGGCTATGCCAATCTTTACAAAACGCTTACGGGCAACTTCCTCTTCTATCACATATACGTAATGCTCGTCATTTATTCTGCCGCCGAGAACAACATCACGGCCAACAACTACAACATTATCTTTCCGATTCGTAATTAAAGTCACCCTTGCAAACATCCCTGGCTTGAGCAGCAATTGCCCGTTATCCAAACGTATTTCAACCTGCACCATACGGGTTTGTTCATCAAGAGCAGGATAAACCGAATGCACCTTAGCCTCGAAAGTTCTTTGGCCAAATGCGTCAACTTTTATCTTTGCCGTCGTCCCTACACGAATTTTCCCTCCATATTTTTCTGCAACGGCAGCTATTACTTTTACCATCTTCATATCGGCTACTGTAACAATCCGGTCTCCTACATTAATCAGATTACCTCGGTCAATGTGCTTGGCCGTTACTACTCCATCGATAGGAGAAACTATCGTCGATTCACGCAGATTGATTTCAACCAGTTTCAGACTCGCTTTGGCCGAACTTACCCCTGCCTTTGCTAAAGCCGCTGTGGTTATTGCCTTATCTCTACCTTGTTCGGTTGCCGAGCCGGCTTCATATAAGGCGACAATGCGCTTCTTCTCACGCTCGGCGTCGGCAAGCTCCACCTCGCTGGCTCTTAAATTGGCTTCGGCAGAGGCCACCTCAGCCAAATAAACATCGTGGTCAATCACTGCGATGGGCTGGCCCTTTTTGACCGCCAAACCCTCTTCAACAGCCGCAAAACCGCCACCATTCAAAACTGCCTGCAAAGATTCAATCCTCCCGGGCACCTTGGATTTCACCTCTACAATCTTGTTCGCTTTTATCCAGCCGGTCAGCTCTATTGTCTCTTCTATCGGGCCTGACCTTACAGTCTCAACCTCGACAGGAACCACCTTCACAACTGAGGACGTCTCTGACGCCTTATAAAAATACCCAAGAAAAAAGGTGACCAACACTATCGCAAACCCTGCCGTCCAATATACAGTCCTTTTATTTACTTCTATCCTGCCGGACTCTGTTTTTTTCAAAAAGAGCCGCTTTAATTTTTCTGTTAGAGTTTTCAATTCGTAACTCATAATCTTTATTTCCAACCTGTTAAAAAATCTTCAATAATCAATCGAGCGTTCCCATAGCTTTTTGCAAATCTAGTTTAGCCACCAGGTGTGAATAAACCGCCTGGTAATAGAACGCTCTGGCCTGTGTCAGGGCCGCCTGTGCGTCTATCATTTCAACCTGCGTGTTTGTCCCTTCTTTATAACCTATTTCTGCAAGCCGCAAACCCTCTTTTGCCCTGGTAAGGTTTAGTCTTTGCGACTCAACAAATTCCTCGGCGTTTTCAATACTTAGTTGTGCCTTGGTCAATTCAAATAAAGCTGTTTCCTCTGCATCGATTAAATCTATCTGCGCCTGCTTCAATCGCGCTTTCTGCTCAATGACCTCACCCTCTCGCGCCAGACCGTCAAAAATAGGCATACTGACCATAAATCCTGCCTGCCAAGCTCTGCCCCAATCAATCACCATAGTATTATGAGGGTCAGGCTTTGACCATATATTGTTATAAAAACCGCTGACAGTCGGCCAGTATCGACTCTGGGCAATTTTAAGAAGCTCCTTCTGCAGCTTTATATCAAACTGACGACTGAATAAATCAGGGCGATTGCGATAAGCCATCTCAACCGCCTGCTCCATTGAAATCTTAAAAGCACTGTAATCAAGCTCATCTGAGAGATCAACCTCACTTTCCTGCGAAACACCCATTACTTTAAGCAGACTTGCTTTGGAGACATCGATGGCATTTTTGTTTTGTATTAATTCGGCCTTGAAATTCGACAGTTCAACCTCAGCCCGCAAAACGTCAAAATCCGAAGCAACGCCCCCCATCCGCTTCTGATTTACATCAGCTAAATGCGCATCAGCCGAGCGAACGGCATCGGCACTGATTTGAAGCAAGTGCTGATTGAGCAGCACATCATAATAGGAATAGCTCGCCGAATAAATTACCTCATGCACCATCGAGCGGACCGATTCATCAGCAAGCAGTGAAAACAGTCTACCGGCGTTTATATTCGCTACTATCGCACCGCCGGCAAAAATCGGCTGAGTAACGTTAAGTCCCACCGAATAATTATCCAAATCCCCCATCGTTATAGACGGGCCGCTTGGAAGACTAATAGACGCAACCTCATCTTTCCGCAAATACTCCCCCGAAACCGATACTGAGGGTAAAATCACCGAATAGGAACCAAGCTCTCTCCCACGGGCAACCTCTTTTTCTTCAACGACCCGCTGGAGTCCCTTATTGTTCACAAGGGTCAGTTTTAAACAATCCTCAAGTCCCAGCTTGCCGCTTATATACGTCTGAGACTGTTTGGCCAGCTCCCTCTCGCCTTTCCACTGCTGGTATGCAGCTTCTCTTGACAAAGTAACATCTTCATAAAACCGCTCTTTGCTGACACAACCTGCTAACTGCAAACTTATCAGCATACTCAGCACCAACCATATTATTTTTTTAATAGCACTCATATCTAAAATTTACCGTTAGTTTAACTGATAATATTTTTTTTACTCTACTGCAATATTTCACTAATTGCTACTCGCAATCGCTTTGTATGTTCTTTCCTTCGGCGACCGCAAGAATACCCCCCGTGGAAAAAGCGACTATATGTTCAACCATCTCAGCAAGATTCGACACCGGCAATCCAAAATCCTCCTCGGCTCTAAATATTTCATTAATGTGAACAGCATGCATTAATTGCCCGATGACAGAAATCATAGACATCACAGTTTCTCTGTGTCCCAACTGCGGACAAACTCTCGCTATTGCTTCTCCAAGCGAGCTTAGAGTGGGTCCGCCCACTTCCTCCACAAACATTTTTTTGGGCAAATGCGGGTCGAGCATTTCACGTACCATCAATTTCATAAGTCGCCGCCCGCTGCTTTCTTCTATAAGCGGTTCTATAAATGCTATTGCGAATGCACGAAGTAACTGCTCCAAATTAACTTCGCCCTCGTCCTTTGACATTACTCTCTTGATACTCTCAATACGAGTTTCACACAATGTTCGCATATGGCGGTGGAAAACTTCGTAGTAGAGATTTTCTTTTCCGCCAAAATGATAGTTCACCGCCGCCACATTGCACTTGGCCCTTGAGGTAATATCGCGCACACTTGTGCCGTCAAAACCATTCTCGCAAAAAAGTCCCTCTGCCACATCCAAAAGATTCTCACGGATTAGTTTGCTCGAATCGCCTTTTTTAGCAACATTATCTGCATTATTCATAACAATAACCTCAAACATTCGTTTCAAACTAAAGTATAAAACAGTCGTTTAGATATGTCAAGCTTTTTTTCAATTTTTTTTTGAATTAATATTATTTTATTGAATAATATGGCGCACGTCCGGTATAATCCCGCTAATCGGTAAATTTCCACTGGGATAGTGGCTTTTAGAGAACATCACCTACAAAGAAATTTCAGAATAGACTTTCATAAAATATTGCTTAAAGAAGCATCTGACTTATTCTATGAGGAAGGAGACTCGCCTTTTGGGCCAAGAGCACCATTTGATTGCCTTTTTTAGGGCTAATTTAGACGGCCTTTTTCGCGTGGAGGTATAAAAGCTATGATAGCTTCAATTCGTATCACTGACAGTTATAAAAGTGAATATCATTATGATTTCTTCAAATCTTCAATCACTATTAGGGAAAGGAGGTAAAAAAGCGGCAAAAAAAACGTACATCACTAAGTAACGCATAAGGTGTGTGTTACCAGGAGGAGGTATTAAAAACTGTTATTTTAAAGGAGAAGTATGATGTGCAAAAAAATGTTTTTTCTAATTTCTATTGTTTTGGTACTGGCCGGTACGTCCGCTGCAGTAGTTCAGGATACGGCAGGTAGTGACATACCCGTTGACGGCACGGTCAGCGGCAGCTATACCAACACTCAAAGCAGCGATGACAGCTACGAATCAATCGAGGAAATCGAGTCTGGGGGCAAGCCGGACAACCGTTACACTTACCTGGAGCATAAATGGACGATTGACGTAACCGGCGGGGAACCGGTAACTTTCTATGTGGAGGCCTATCACACTTCCAACAGCGAAAATGATGATTTCGTCTTCGCTTACTCAACCAGCATTGATTCGGGCTATGTGGATATGGTGACGGTGACCAAGACCAGTGACAACGACACATACCAAAGCTACGAATTACCAACCGCAACCAACGGCACTATTTACATTCGTGTTACAGACACCGACCAGACAGCAGGCAACAGGACTAAAGATACGATTTATATCGACCATATATATATTGAATCTGCCGGCGGAGGGGAGCCAAATGGAGGTCTGGTTGCTATGTGGAACTTTGACGACGGCACCGCCAACGACAGCAGCGGCAACGGTCATCACGGAACTCTCGACGGCAGCAGGATCAGTATAATTGACGACTCCGAGAGGGGCAGCAAAGTAGTGGATGCCGACAACATAGCCAGCACTGACAACAGTGTCGTTGATTGTGGAAGCGGAAGTTGGGCCGACATAACAGATGAAATCACAATTGCTACCTGGTTCACTCTCGAAAATATTCACACCAGCAACCTATATATGTTCACCAAGGGAAGCGCCTATCAGATTACCAGCAACGGCACCTCAGACGGAATGAGGGTTTATATGTCCGGATTGAGTACCACCACTATCACAACCTCGACACCGGTAATGGACGGTAAATGGCATCACCTTGCAGTAACTTATGATTCGGCAACAGGTGAAAGAATAATCTATATTGACGGCAATCCAGTCGCTGATGACACACCATCCGGCTCGCTTAGTACCAATACAGCATTAGTCGTTATTGCCGGAAGACTTGACGGAAGCTACACACAAAGGGGATGGGACGGCCGGCTCGATGACGTCCGTCTCTATGACGCTGTGCTCTCGGAGAGCGAAATACGCGCCCTTGCAGGACTTACAAACACCGCTTACAACCCCAGCCCCGCTGATGGCACCGGCAATGTGGACATAGACGCAGTGCTCTCCTGGACGCCGGGAGACAATGCAGCAGCTACACAGGGGCACGAT
>Ga0180432_10002367_pt1 | contig 28294 bp, 27 predicted proteins | sample SS_ome_10_FD_132414 | JGI IMG/M metagenome (GOLD analysis project Ga0180432, IMG submission 132414) | Hypersaline lake sediment archaeal communities from the Salton Sea, California, USA - SS_1_MS_2 metaG | ecosystem: Environmental > Aquatic > Non-marine Saline and Alkaline > Hypersaline >... | reverse complement strand
TACCCACGTATCTATCGCTCTTGGCCTCTTCTCTGAAGATGTCGTTGACCTCTTCAACGGTCGTCTCCCGCTCTGTGACAAAGATGACGTCTGAGATAGAACCGACCACAACCGGTCCACGTACCGCTACGCCGTCAAATTTGCCCTCGTACTGGGGTAACACCTTGGTCGTCGCGATGGCGGAGCCAGTTGAGGTGGGCACAAAGTTGGCCGCCGCTGCCCTGCCACGGCGGATCTTTTTGCTCGGCCCGTCCACGATGCCCTGCGACGACGTATAAGCGTGGATTGTGGTCATGTTGGCCTTCTTGATGCCCATCCGCCGACCCATCACCTCGACCAGAGGTGTGATGCAGTTGGTGGTGCAACTGGCACAAGAGATCATCTGCACCGAGCCGTAATCGACCTCATTGACGCCGTGGACGACGGTGGGCACGTCGTCGCTCTTGGCCGGCGCGGAGAGAATCACATACCTGGCACCAGCCTGGAGATGCTTTTGCATATCCTCGCCCCGCGTAAAGAGGCCCGTGCATTCCAGGACGATGTCTGCACCCGTCGCAGCCCAGGGGAGCTTGGCGGGGTCCTTGCCGTTGAAGACGTGGTATTCCTCACCGCCAACGATCAATTGGTTGCCGTCGACCCGCACGGACCGCTCGTACCTGCCATATGCCGAGTCGTACTTGAGCAAATAGGCCAAATTCTCGACTGGGACCACGTCGTTGATGGCTACCACCTCCAGCAGCGGTGTATCCAAGACGATTTTGAAGGCCGCCCGACCTATCCTGCCAAATCCATTGATTGCTATCTTGGCCATTGTCTGACTCCTTTCGTTTCGTTATCTGATCACTTATAGTGTAGTAAAAAGCGGTCTATCCTCCCTACGAGGTGGGTTTGAGTTCCTGTTGGGTTTGGTTGTAGTGTTGGAATTGCGTTGGAGCTAGTCACTCTTATGCCTTTGGCCCTCGACCAACTGCGCCAGCATGTCGACTATACGCTGAGGGCGAGGTGCGTCGCCTGGACCCACCGGCCAGCCCTCTCGCTGGCGGGCTCGATCTCCGTCTTCTTCCTCCGTCTGATCGTGAAAGAGGATTTGCCGCGTCGGGAAGGGCATGTCGATGCCGTGGGCCTGCAGGTGCATCTTGATGGCCTGCAGCACGCGGTCGCGTGTATCCACGGCACTCGCGCGCCGGGGCGGCTTGACCCACCAGCGAGCGCGCAGGACCACAGCGGAATCGGCCAGCTCCATGACCACCACATCCGGGGCTGGCGACTTCAGAATGCTGCCGACGCCATCGATGGCCTCCAAGATCAGCTGTCGGGCTACCTCCAGGTCGTCGCCGTAGCCAACTCCAATGTCGTACTCAATGCGGCGGCGGGCATAGGCTGTGTTGACGACCACCGCGTTGGTCAACAGGTCGGCGTTGGGGATGATCACTCGCCGCCCGTCGTATGTCTCGATCGCCGCCGTCCGTGTCTGGATGTCCTCAATGGTCCCTTCGTATTCACCGACGACGATCTGGTCTCCGACACGAAAGGGTTCGTTCAGAAGCAGCAAGACGCCAGCTAAAAAGTCCTCAAAGATATTGCGGAACGCGATTCCCGCCGCCAGGCTGCCGAGCCCCAAGATCTGCACCAACTGTCCCACAGAGAAATCTGGAAAGGCGATCAGCAGCGCTACTAGAAAGCCCAGGATGACAAGGAGCCAGCGGGAGAGACGCCCTAGCACGCGCCCCAGATTCTCCGGCCGACCAGAGGAATGCAGCAGGCGTCTCACCATGAGCCTGACCCCATTGGCCGCGCAGTAGAACAGAACAAAGACGATCATGCCCACCACGAGGCCCGGCAGTAGCTTTAGAAAACCGGTGGCAATCTCCACAAGTTGATCGAACACGATCCCAAAACCGATGTCCATATCCCCCCTCCTGGATCAGGGCAAGACTGTTTCTATCTCCATCTTGCGTACCGACGGGCTGGTGACCATCCTTGGAGTCCATCGGCGTGGCGCTGTGGAGACGGTGCCGCCGTACCCGGCTTCAGCTTCGTACGTTCTCAGTTAATGTACCCAAGTGCCTCTAACTGCGTCATGATCTGCCCTATGCACTCAGGGGGGGCGCATGTCTCAGTGTCCACTGTCAGGGCAGGCGATTCCGGGGGCTCGTAGATCACCTGAAGGCCAGGCACAGTCTGAGCCTCGCCGGCAAGCGCCTTGGCGTAAATCCCCTTGGAGTCGCGCGCCATGCACGTTTCTAGGGAACAGCGGACATACACCTCCGAGAATCGTTCAAGGACCTCGTGGCCGCGCTGGCGATAGCGGCGCCGGTTGGCGGTGGCGGCAAAGATGACGTTCACGCCGTTCTGGACCAGCAGCTGGCTAACGTAAACCATCACCCGGTAGAACCACTCGCGCTCTCGGGGGCTGTAGGTCGGCTCCGGCGTCAGCACCTCTCGCAGTTCGTCTGAGTCCAGCACCTGGACTCGAAGACCCTGGCTTTCCAACTCGTTCGCCAGCGCATCAGCCAGGGTGGTCTTGCCCGACGCCGGCAGACCGGTGAGCCAGATCGCAAATCCCTCCTCGCCTGACATATCTCTTCTGGATCGCCGTTGTATAAGCGATACGTCCACCCATCGCTTATACAACGGCGATCCAACCGATCCCTTTCTCCTCCGCGATGGCGGAGCAACCGGTATCACGATTCCGTGTCCTTTAGACGTTCCGGTAGACGTTCCAGCTGATGGACGACGTTCTCTCCAAGATGAAAATGGACTACCCTGCGACTTCTTAGGGCGCTGGTATCCGTATCGTCAGTGTGTACGGCGTCTCCGCCGCCTGCGGCGACGTCAGCAGGACAATTACATAATCCTGCGTCGTGGGAAGTAGCGCTATCAAGACGTGTTCCCCGAACGGCGCCTTCCATGTCGACCCATCTGCTCCCTCCATCCAGATCCCAACCGGCTCACCGTCTGTCAGGAGCGTCATCTCCATCTGTTGTCCCTGCGACGCGCGGAGAACGTAGCTGGCATAGTCGCCCCCTTTCCATAGCGTTCCCTCCACGGTCGCTGACGTGGCACTTGGTTCGAAAAACACAGGCATCGGATCCTCGCCCGGCGGAGGGACCATCACCTGGAGCGTGTAGGTTGTGCTGCCCCCGATCGAGGTCACGGTGAGGACGTAGTCTCCCGTCACCGGCAAGGAGGGTACCGCTGCAAAATGGATCCCCTCCTCAGATCTCGCCAGCACCTGGCCAGTGCCTGTCTCAATTCCCACCATCACGTCCTGGTTCCAGGAGGAAAGCGAGACGTATAGGCTTTGTCCGGTCAGCGCATGGAGCAGGTAACGGTCGCTCGCCCGCGGCTCCAGGCTGCCCTTGACTGTGGCCGCCGTCCTCCCCGCTTCAAAGAGGATGCGCCCCGGCTCTGGTGGCAGCGGGTGGACGGTCACAGTCAGCGCGTAGTCGGTCTCGGCGATCGAGACGACCTCGACGTAGTAATCCTGCGTCGTCGGCAGCACTCCCTTCCACTCAGTCTCTTCATCCACGTAGCGCTTGAGGATCGTCCCATCCACGCCCCAGATCGAGAAGCTGACCTGCTCGGGAGCCGTGACGCTGACCTCCATCACCTGTCCCGCCATCGCCCACAGAATGTAGCGGTCATCGCCATGTTCCTCGAGATGACCGCTCAATACCGTCGAGATCGTCCCAGGCTGGAACTGAACTCGCGTCACGCCTGGCTCGGTAGTCGACGTTGGGGTCGGTGGCACTGAGGTAGGCGTTGAGGTTGGCGGCAACGGCGTAGGCGTGTTCGTCGGTAAGGGCGTGGGCATAAGACTCGGTGTTTCGGTTGGCGTCGCCGTCAAGTGCACGGGTGTGGACGTAGTTGTCGGCAGGACAACGGTCGTTGCTGACGGTGTCGGGGTGGGTGTGGCCATCGGCTTTCCCTCTAGACATCCCGTTAGCCCCGCACATGCAAACAGCAATAGGATGGCCTTCCAGATTTGCCTATCCATATTTCTCCTCCATCTCTCCAATCTGGCTTCCTTTCACGATGAGCGTCAATCGCGTACACAATGCTTTCATGGGAAGAGAAATGCCACGCCAATGCCGGCGGCAAGCATCAGTACAAGCCCTGGCATGATCGCTCGTCTCAGCCTGCTCGACCCACCGCCCAGGACGATAATCCCCTTGGCGGTTGTGTTGGCCGTCACCCCGAGCACCACAGCGCGGGCCGCGGTTGTCACAGTCAATCCTCCTCCTTTGCTTAGCTGAGCCATCGATAGCGTCACTGCATCGGCGTCGGGCAGCCCGGATATGAAGCTGGAGAGATAGACGCCGACATCGCCCAGGTAGACCTGCGCCGCCTTGGAGATCAGCAAGACCACTGCGTAGAGGAGTCCAAACTTGAGCGCTGTTCCCAGCTCAAACGGATTGGAATAAGTGATCTCTTCCTCTTCATCCGTGCGCTGCTGCAAGTAGAGATAGGCGGAGTAGGCCAGTCCTACCATCGCTGCAGCCAGCAGGGGGAGCCAAAGTCTGCTCAGCAACGAGGCATTCAGCGTCGCTACCTCGACCATCACCCGAAGGTAGGTCATCGCCCAAGCCACCGTGATCGCTAGAGCGAAAGGCTTCGCCAGTTCCTTCTCCTTGTGGCTGCGCTGCGTAAAGCTAAGCGTCACCGGCGTACTCGATATCAGTCCCCCCAGCACTCCGGTCAAGCTGATGCCCTGCCGGGGGCCTACCAGCTTGATCAGCACGTAGCCCAGGAAGCTGATGCCAGAGATCAGCACCACCATCAGCCAGATTTCGTAAGGATTCAGCACGTCCAGCGGGGGCCAGCCGTAGGTCTGATTGGGCAATACCGGCAGGATGATGACCGTGACGACGGCGAACTTGAGCGTGGCGTAGACGTCCTCCCGTGTGATTCGTTGGGCAAAAGCGTGCATCTCTGGCTTGAGGGAGAGCAGGGCCGTCGTCACCACCGCGATCGCCGCTGCCAACGCCAGGTAATCCCAGTAGCACAGTGCGCCAGCCAGGATGGTCAGCAGCGTCGCGATCTCCGTCGTCAAACCTGTTCCTTCATGACGCCAAGCACTGACGAAATGGGCCACGACGACCAAGGCTCCCATCGGCGCCACGATGCCGATGAATCCCCAGGGCGAGGCTAACTCGCTGGCAACCAGCGCAGCGGTGCAGCCGAGCAGGCCGATCAGGGCGAACGTACGCACCCCAGCGAATAATTCCCCGTCCGAACTACCGTAAGCGTGCTCTCGCTGCAGCCCGACGAGGACGCCGATGGCCAACGCCGCGCCAAAACGATAGAAAAGGGTTGTTTGTTCCATATCTGTTTTCCGTCGCTATCTTTACGTTCACGCGCCGAACTTTTTCAGCCGTCCGGCGTGCGCCATTGCCAGTGGCATTAGATCCACCGCCGGGATGCGAGGGCCCAGCCCGCCGGTCAAGCACGTCCTCTCACCGAACTTCTTCACTCTGTCCGGCCGACAATGCTCTGACCACAGCATCACGGGCACGGGGTGCCAGCTATGATACCTCATCTTCGACGGGGTCGAGTGGTCGCCGGTGACGACCAGCACGTCTGGCTCCAAATCCAGAATCCGGGGCAGTTGTGTGTCCGCCTCTTCGATCCGCGCCACCTTGCGTTCGAAGTCGCCATCCTCCCCGGCGCTGTCGATACGCTTGACGTGAACGAAGAAGAAGTCGTAGTCGTCCCAGTGCTGCTCTAGCACGTCGAACTCCTCTTCCACCGAATCGCTAGAGCCCAGGGTCTGCATTCCCACCAACCGGGCCACACCGCGATACATTGGATACCGGGCGATGGCCGCAGCCCTTAGTCCGTAGACGTGGCTCAACAGAGGCCAGACGGGCCGCTTGGAGAAACCCCGCAGAAGCACCATGTTTGCCGGTTGGTGATCGGAGAGGATCTCGTGAGCCTCCTTGAGGAACTGCTTCACCAGGCGGACGGTCTTCTCCGACTCCTTGGATGACGGCTTGGGTTCCAGGGGCGCCACACCGGTCTCCTGAGGATCGGTGGCCGCTATCTCAGCGCCGAGGCCCTGGCCTCGCAGCACCCAAAGCAAACGGTACTCCTTGACAGTCCTCACGAATAACTCGGCGCCCGGCAACTGAATCTGACGCAACAACGCGCATAACGCCTCGTTTTTCTCGCTAGGAATGCGGCCAGCACGCCGATCGACGACCTTGCCTTCCTCATCGACGGTGCAGAAATTGCCTCGCGCCGCCACGTCCTCTTCCTGCAGGTCGAAGTCGATCCCCAACGCCGATAGTACGCCCCGCCCAATCTGATACTTGAGCGGGTCATAGCCGAACAGCCCCAGGTGTCCCGGACCGCTCCCCGGCGTGATCCCGGGGCCGATCGGTTCTTGTAGCCCACAGATAGATCGCGCCGCCAGGGCATCCAGGTTGGGCGTATCCGCAGCCTCAAGCTCCGTTGCGCCGTCCAGTTCCACCGGGAGCCCTCCCAGGCCATCCAAGACCAACAGAACGATCTTGGTGGTTTCGTCGGGTTTCACGAGCTGTTTGATGAACTCAAATTCCATTGCAAAGCCTCCTATGCATCAATTGCACGTGATCTATGGCTTTCACAAGACCTGCCTCCGGGTAGTTCAACCATCGCAGCCTCTTCAACTTCGTCGGGCGGATGTCCGTATAGCTTACCGGCATACGTCGCCTCAGACCTGAATCCTGACCTCTGCGATCTCTGGCGTGAGGATCCAGATTGCCTGCCACCCGCCATCGTCCTGCCGTTCCAGGCAGACGATGCCCGCGTTGGTAAAGCTGATCACGGGCCGATGGGCATCGCCGGCCAGCAGTTGACCCGCCAAGCGCTCCATGAACGGCAGGTGGCCCACCAGCATCACCGGCTCGGAGGCCCTGTCCAGCTTCTCCGCCACCGGTCCCGCGTGATCCATTGGGGATAGGCCCGAGATGGCTTTTACCCCCTGCGGAGGAGAGAGGGCTTGGCCCAGGATCTCCGCCGTCTGTCTGGCGCGGGTCTTGCCACTGTGCCGGATCTCTGCTACCTCGACCTCCAGCTCAGCCGCCACCCTGGCGACCTGCTCGGCGTGCCGGCGTCCCGCGTCGGATAGCGGTCGGTCCGGGTCCTGCTCCTCGGATAGTGCCTCTGCGTGTTGTACCAGATAGACTTTCATATTAGCTCCTCCGCCGATTAGGTATATCGGCCTTACTCAAGTCCCTTGATTGCGCTTTCTCAGACGTCGTCTGCCTCGTTGGCGAGCTGACTCTGTGGCTCACTCAACGAACGTGCGTGGCGCATCATTCCTTTCCAGGGATCCTCTTTCTGTCCCAGCCGTCGGAAGATGTTCTCCATCGTGTAGCTCTGCGAGTGCAGATCTGGATCAGCAAGCTCCTGCCAGTCGAGGGGCGTTGCCACCGGAGCGCCGGGCTTGGCACGCACGGCGTAGGGCGTCACCGAGTTCTGGCCGTAAGCGTTGCGCAGATAGTCGAGGAACAGGCGATTTTTCCGTTCCTTCTTCCGCGCCTCGACGGTCAGGCGATCCGAGTGTCTGCGTGCCAGCACCCTGGCCACGTCCTTGGCAAAGCTCCGCACGGTGTCAAAGTCGGCGCTGCGGTCCAGGGGCACGACGACGTGCGCACCCCGCGAACCGGTTGTCATCACGAACGCCGCCAGCTCCAGATCAGTCAACAGCTCGTGTAGCGATTGCGCGGCTAGACGGACTGGCTCAAAGTCATCGTCCGGCGGATCCAGGTCAAAGATCAGCTTGTCCGGATAGTCCAGCTTATCCGCCCGGCTCAGCCACACGTGGGGCGTGATCAGGCCTTGATCCACCAGGTAGACCAGCGCGGCCTCGCTATCGCAGATCACCTGCGGCTGCTGTGTGTCCTCTTCCTCCACCCTGACTGAGACTTGGGTGATCCAATCGGGAAAATAGTCCGCAGCCTTCCTCTGATAGAATCCATCGCTCTGAATGCCGTCGGGGAACCGCTGCATGGTCAGCGGCCGCCCCTCCATGTATGGCAGCATGGTGCCAGCCACGCGGCGGTAGTAGTCGATCAGATCCCCCTGGGTGATGCCCGCATCGGGAAAGATTACCTTGTCCAGGTTGCCGACCTCAATGGTGCGCGACCCTACTTGAATCTGTTCTTTACTCACGACGGGGCCTCCTCCCGAAAGGCGAGGCAGCGCTCGCCATCTAGCTTACGCTCGAAGATCCAGTTCTGGTCGGAAAAGCGCCGGTTGGTGAGGGTGGCCAGCATGGGATCCATCCAGTCCGGCTGCTTGGTCTCCTGCAGCTTTTCGCGGGCCTCGTCCGGCAGAGCCTTTAGCCAATCATTCATCTGCCCCCTCCTCCTCGGCGATCTCTTCCAGCGTGCGCCCGGTGAGGACGGACTCTGGTTCTGTACTGGTGGGATTGCGACGAGCATCCGCCTCCTCGTCGTCCATCTTGATCAGCAGCCAGCGCGCGTCGTCGCCACTTCCGGTGTGGATCAGCGCGTATCCGCCGCGCAGTTTCTTCCCCTCCAGCCAGACCTCGAGCTTGCCTTCGTCGAGGGACTCGTCCATCGAAAGCCCATCCTCGTCCTTCTCCGCTCGCAGATTGCGGTAGGGGCCGGTATCCCAGACCATCACGGTGCCGGCGCCGTACTCGCCCTCGGGAATCACGCCCTCAAAATCGGCGTATTCCAGCGGATGGTCCTCGGTGGGTATGGCCAGCCGTTTCACACTGGGGTCAGTGGAAGGCCCCTTAGGCACGGCCCAAGACTTTAAAACGCCATCTATCTCCAGCCGAAAGTCGTAATGTAGGTTGCTGGCATCGTGCTTCTGAATCACAAAGATCGGCTCTTCGGTGGACTTTTTTCCCTCCCCTGAGGGTTCCTGCGTGCGGTGAAAATCCCGCTTCTCGCGATATTTCTTCAAACTGTTTTTCGACATCGGATTCACCTCAAAGCTTCTACCAGTTTCAAGTTGCAAGTCATCTCAGAGTGAAGGATGGTGCAAGATTCCGATTGAGGTAGAGATCCAGTAATTATTCACCTCGTGCTCACAGCGGATGAAAATCCGCTGCTGAAGGCAGAATCAAACCCGTTCAGCCTCTGCAAAGCTGCTGGATTGTTATCCAGCAGGAGCAGGTGAATAATCACGAGATCCATTTCGACCTATGCTTGTCTATGCTTGTCTATGCTTGCAGATGCCGCTGGAACCACTCGCGTGCCAGCCGTGCCACCTCATCCAGGGCGCCTGGTTCCTCAAACAGGTGTCCGGCGCCAGGGATCACCTCTAACTGCTTCTCTGTCTCCAGTTGTGCCAAGGCCCGTCGGTTCAGGTCGAGCACCTGGACGTCCCTTCCACCGACAATGAACAGCGCCGACGCTTCCACCTGGTCCAGAACGTGTTCCGCCATGTCGACGCGGCCTCCGCGCGAGACGACGATCCTGATGACGTCGGGTCGCTCGGCCGCGGCGATGAGGGCCGCTGCAGCGCCCGTGCTCGAGCCAAAGATGCCGATGTTGAGATCTTCCGTCTCCGACTGTTCCAGCAGCCAGTCTGTCGCCCCCACAACGCGCTCAGCTAGGCGGTCGATATCGAATCGAATCCGCCGAGTGCGCCGGTCGACCTCCTTCTCCCGCGGAGTCAGGAGATCAATCAGCAGCGTTGCCAGCCCGCCTTCACGCAGTTCCTGTGCCACGAAGTTATTGCGCCGGCTGTGCCGGCTGCTCCCCGCCCCGTGGGCGAATAAGACGGTGCCTTCAGCGCCCCCCGGGACGCTCAGGTTTCCCTCAATGACGACGGAATCCACTGAAACGTGAACCAGCTTGCCTACGTCCTCCTGGTCTGATGATCCATTCATAGTTATATCTCCTCACTGATCTAGAGCTTCCTCGGAAAGTCTCCGAACACGCTCCCAGCCCACGTCCCGGGGGCGTCTCAGGTGAATAGAGCCGCTGAAACCGCCCCGAGGACGGGGCTTCGAGCACTTTCCGAGCGGTCTAATCTAGCTGTTGTCAAAGATGAGCGGCAGCCATGCTCTCGGCTCTACGAACGGTTGCTCCGCGTCAACAATGATGGACGCCTCTGGCTGACCTGTGAAATCCTCCTTTGTGCCCAGTTTGTCCACCGCTCGCGCCTCGAAGTCGTACAGACCATCGTTCATCGTGGTGAACATGATACTTACGGCCAACGTCTGATGCTGCCATAGAAACCAGCTACCCTCGTTGAACCGATACCGCACATCGTAATACCAGATGCCAGAACCGTCGTCCTGGCCTGTCCAGGTCACCGGGAAGCTGGTGACCCTGGTGATGGCGGGCAAGGGATTCACGGATGTTGTCGGTGGCTCTGCGTCCACTGTGGTACTCGCCTCGGGCACGGCGAATATCTCCACGTTGCCGGCTCTATCCTCGCCCCGCGCCCGAAACTCATAGAACTTGCCATCCTGGCCAGCTGCGAAGACAGCGGAACTGAAGGTAGCGTCCACGATCCAGTTCGCCCAATCGCCGCCATCGACCCGGTATTGTACGTCGTAGGAAGCGATGCCAGACCCGCCGGTATCCGTGCCGCTCCATGAGATGGTGAAGTCGCGACCGACATACTCAGGCAGTGCATCCACGGTCACGATCGGCGCCTCCGTGTCGTTGAAGTCCATGTAATCCACCACCAGCCGCGGATAGAACTGGTCAGTGGACTCGCGGGAGTAGAATGCCCGCTCACGCTGCTGTACCCGCTCATCACCCATGATTTCCATCCCGTGATTGGGATGCGTGCGCGCGACCCAATCCCCGACTAGATCAGTGACGTCCCATTCGTACCATGTGATCGCGCTGCCCACCTCCGCCTCAGCCCGGATTTCCCCCCAGGTCGGTTCGCTATTCCACGTAACTCCCACCTCCCCTGATTCACTCCACGTCGAACCCAGGCGACGCAGGATGGTGCCCATTGGCGCATCGTCCGACGGCGACGAAAAGCTCAGGTAAAGCCTAAGCCGGGCATCGTTTACCACCGCCCCCTGCGGTATGTTGCCCGTCACATCGAAGCGCAAGAGCACCCTCTCCGCCCCGAAGTTGTGCTCTCCCGGCAGATGGTAGCCCAGGTAGAGGGCGCCCACGCCGAAGTTCTGGTTCGGCCACTCCGAAGCGATGTAGGCATCAGACTCCGCCGGCATCTCAATCACAGAGTTGACCAGCCCCTCGGGCGTAACCGTGTGTTCAAGCGTTCGGGGCTCACGCTGTGGCGCTTCTGTCTCCAGCAGGCGAGGCGGCCCTGCTCTTTCGGTCATCAGGCGATCCGGCTCATCCTCTTGAGCTGTGACGTTTCCTGCCAACGCCAAGGTAAGTAGCATCAGCAGCAGTAACCTCTCAGGCTTATTTGCCCCCCTGCTGACTACCTTTCCCAGCGCCAGATATGGATTTCTAGTCTTCACTGCCTCTCACCAGCTCCTCCATCGGTGAACCATTGACGAAAATTGACACCCGATCCACCGTGTCATATTGGAGCGCCGTCTCCCGCAGTTGGGCCTGGATGCGCGGCTCGTCACAGACCCCGCCCAGCGTCAGCGTCCCCGACAGCCTGAGCACGGCCTCCCCGTCGACGACGCTCGCGCTGACCAAGGTGAGATCCGATTGATACAATGCGTGATACAGGCCCGATTGCCCGTACTCTCTGCTCTCGATAGCCAGCAACTTGTCCAGCGCCGCCGTCAACGGGGCGACGGTAGGCTCGATCTCCACCTCGACCGGGACCACGCTGTCGTCGCAGCCGATCTCCTCTCCGGACCGACCGTCATCGCCCAAAGCGATCAGGTATATGTTCGTACGGGTGAAGAGGTTCCCGCTCGACCCGGTGGGCGTCGGCGCCTGCGTGACGTCAAACTCGTCGGAGACTGTCTTGACTGGGTGATGCGTAGATGCGACGACGATCACCCATTGGTCCTCCGGCTCCACGAAGGTCGGGATTGTTATCTGAGTATCGACACGCCCATCTGCGTCCGTTTGAGCTGTGGCGATCACGTCGTACTCCGAGTTCACGCGGCCAATGCCGATTTCCACCTTGGCTTGGGGGGGGAATCCCCGCCCGACGACTTTCACCCGGGTTCCGGGCGGCCCACTTGTCGGCGCGATCGCTACCGTCCCCTGGTATTGCACGCGCTCTACCTGGAAGACGTTCGAGACAGCCGCCACCGACTGGTCCTCCGTCGTCACCGCGACCACCCAGCGTTCCCCCACCTCGGCGGAGGTGGGCATCACCGCTTCCGTCGTCAGAGAACCATCGCTCCCCATGTGCATAGCGGTCACAACCTCATATTCTGAGTTCTCTCGGCCAACGCCGATCTGGACGACGGTATCCGGTGGGAAGCCCTCGGCCCTGATGTGGACCTCGGTTCCCGGTGGGCCGCTGACCGGCGATATCCTGACCTCCGGCTCGTACCGGGGTGCGGTGACTTGGAATGGGTTCGAGACGGCCTGGACCGCCTCATCTTTCGTCGACGCCACGACGATCCACGCCTCCTCCGGCCTGGCCAGCACCGGGATAGCGAGCTTTGTGGTCAGGGCGCCGTCGGCGTCGGTATGGGGAGTGGACACGACATCGTACGTCGAACTCTCGCGTCCGACACCTAGCTCGATCTCTGTCTCCGGTGAGAAGCCCGCGACCGTGACCTGCACTTCGGTCCCCGGCGGCCCTTTGGCCGGCGAGATCGCCACTGCCACATTGATCGGGGTGGGGCGCGGCGTCGCAGTAGGGGGTGGCGTCGCCGTCGGTTCGAGGGGCGTGCTTGTCAGCGTCGTTATGTCCTGCTCCTGGATACACCCTGCCATCGACAATGCAACCGTGAAGAAGACAAGGAACATGCTCATCATGGGTCTACGTGTCACCGCTACCTCCTGCCTATATTACAGAGCGTCCATCGAATCGGTCACGACGGCCGCTTTTCTGCCTGTAAATTGTCCCATCTTGGACAGCGAGTTCCCCTGGATGGGACCGTGCCAAATTCAGTGTAACACAAGAACTCTATCCTTCCCTACGGCCTCGGTTGGATTTCCCTTTGAGTTTGGTTGTAAAAGTAGGAATTCCGTAGGAGGGGACAGCTGCCCCAACCGCGCGGCCTCCTAGCTGCCCTGCAGTTCCTCGGCCTTTTTCAAGAGTGTGCGGACCTCCTCGTTTGTGGTCTGAGAGAAATCCTGATAGGCGCCACCCACACCGAAGAAGAGGCGCGGCGTGCTCAGACAGATGATGTCATCAACCTTGTCCTCAAACTTCGAGCAGGTCTCCGGTGGCGCCGTGGGCACAGCCACCACGATCTTCTCGGGTTTGTACTCTCGCAGCGCAGTCACTGTAGCACGCATCGTCGCCCCCGTCGCCAGTCCGTCGTCTACCAGAATGACCGTCTTGTTCTCAAGGTCGACTCCGGGCCGAGCACCACGATAGATCCTCTCACGCTTCTCGAGCTTTTCTCTCTCTTTCTCTACCACGCGCTCGATCGCTTCCTCGGAGATGTGCATTCTGTGCCCCACCTCTTCGTTCATCACGCGTGCACCACCCGACGCGATAGCTCCCATTGCCAGCTCTGGATTGCCCGGCGCGCCCAGCTTGCGCACGACAAATACGTCCAGCGGCGCCCGCAGTGCTTTCGCTACCTCGAACGCAACGGGGATGCCTCCACGGGGGAGCCCCAGCACAACCACGTCTTCTCGATCCTCATATTCGGACAGTTCTCGCGCCAATGCCTGCCCAGCGTTTTTTCTATCGGCGAATCTTTGCATTGCCTCTCCTTTCTTGGACCATCAGAGACCTGGATGACCTGAACGATTATCGCAATACGACCTCCATACCGTCGTGCGCGATCTCCACCTGGTCGACGTCCTGCTCCTCAGCCAGAGCGCGAATCTTCGCTCCGAGCGTCCGCTCGTCTCCTTCGACGATCTCTGAACCCAGATGGGTGAAGATGGCCCGGGGCACGCCCAGTTTCCTGCACCACGTGAGCTGTGTTTGAATCGGGGCGTGACCAATGATCATCTCTCCCGGCTTGCGCACCATCGAGCGAGTAATAGACGCACCATCCCCGACGTAAACCCGGACGCCGGACAGGGCCGCCTCCCGATCCTCGATCCACGCCACGTCGGGGACGTAGAAGATATCGACCCGCCCGGCGCTGATCCGGTAGCCCACAGCCGGTGCGCGCGTCGAATGGAGGACCGGGAAAGCCACAGGTGTGATCCCGGGCGATTCTTGCCCTTTCGCGATCTGGACGGGCTCCCGTTCTGGCATCATCCGCCGCTCCTCAATATTGAAGCTCTCCATGGTCTCCCACGAGGCCTCGGTCGCATAGATCGGGCATGGCGCACCCTCCTTCAGTCCGAAGGCGTGATCGGGATGGGCGTGTGTCACGACGATGGCCTCAACGTCCCAATCGGCGATCTCATTCAGCCAGTCCTCTCCGCAGTCGATGGCGACCTCCGTGCTATAGTAGGAGATCTTCGTCGAGCTGTGCATCTGGTGACGCTGGGTTCGTGCGTCGATGTTTCCGCGTGTACCCAGGAACGTCAGTTTCATCGTAATCTATGCGCTCCCTTATTCATGCCAAAGTGCAAGAGCAGCCACTTGCCGTCGTCCATGCCAGCAAAGAGATTCTTGCCGTGGCGGCGGGTCGATTCAAAGCGCCGCCCTTCCAGCCCCCGCCGCAGGCGCTGGACGGAGATCTCTTGGAGCACCTGGCCGCTGCGCACGTCCACCTCCTCGATCCCTTGATGGAGCGATGTGGCGTCCAGGTATTGCTTGAAAACCTCGACGTCGGGTAGTTCGGGCATGTGATCTCCTCTGCTTCTGCCACTCCCTGCGATCTGTACGCAGACTCACAGGCTCAACCTACGTAGTCGCGGACCCGTTTTCCGTGATGGCGTCCAAGCGTCTGCGCTACATGTCCCGCCCTCTCGTCATCGGTACGTATCCAGAACAATAAGCTTCCACTGCCGACGCTATCGGCAAAATCTCTTGCCACATCCGATGGCACAAAATCGTCTAACGCCGACTGCAGACCCTTGACGCGCCCCCCGTGTATGGCAGCCGTCTTGGCCAACGTCGTCGCCAGTTCACCAGCGGCGTACATATCACCCAGGCCGGGAACGGGTACCGGTGCTTGGGCGGCCAGGAATGGATCGAACCCGCGGACGGTCTTATTCCCTACCGCGTCGGTCACCTGCACACCCACGCTACCCAGGTCCAGATCTATGTGCTCCTGGGCTATATGGGCCTGGACGATGGCGTTCATCTCATCCTGGTCATATCCCTGATCCAACAGCTCGTTGACGGCATCTCGGGCATCGGCATACCGCTCAAACAGCGCGTAAATCACTTTCATCTATTCTGCCTCCTTTCTGCCTCCTATCGAGAGGAACGTCGATCTCGTACAAAAGCCACAAACTCCTCTTCGTTCATCACGGGCACGTCCCGCTCGCGTGCCTCGTCTAGCTTCTGTCCTGCGCCCGGCCCTGTCACCACGTAATCGGTCTCGCCACTGACGCTGGAGGTGGCCCGCCCGCCCAGCCGCTCGACGTGTCGTTTGAACTCGTCGCGCGTCCAGCGCTCCAACTCGCCGGTGAACACGAACGTCAATCCGGTCAGGGGCTGCGTCTCCTCGACCCCGGCAAACATCGGATTCTCCAACCTGAGCCCCGCCTCCCGTATCTCTTGGATCACCCGCTGGTTCTGTTCCGAGTCGAAGAAGGTGGCGATGCTGCGTGCCACCTCGGGGCCAATATCGTGGATGGACTCGAGCTCCTCTTGCGAGGCGGCCATCAGATCGTCCAACGCCCTGTACCGGCGAGCCAGCACACGTGTCACATGCTCACCCACCAGGGGCACGCCGAGGGCGTACAGGAATCGAGCCAGGGTCTGCTCCTTGCTGTCCTCGATCTCGCGCAGCAGGTTGTGGGCCGATTTCTCGGCGTACCGCTCCAGCGAGATCAGATCATCCTTCGAGAGCTGATACAGGTCCGAGAGTCGCTTCACCAATCTGGCATCGATGAGTTGCTGGGTGCGCTTCTCTCCCAGTCCCTCGATGTCCATTGCCTCGCGAGAGGCAAAGTGAGTGATGCGCTCGCGTATCTGGGCGGAGCAGCTCACGTTGGGGCAACGTGTCTGCTTCTTGTCCTCGCTCATCACTACCTCGGTCCCGCAGACGGGACACGTCTCCGGCATATGGAACGCCCGCTCCGACCCGTCCCGTCGCTCCTTGAGCGGCTTGACCACGTGGGGAATCACGTCGCCCGCTCGCTCCACCAGGACCGCGTCGCCAATGCGGATGTCCTTGCGTTCGATCTCGCTCTGATTGTGCAGCGAGGCACGGCTCACCTCCACCCCGCCGATGTGCACCGGGTCCAACAGTGCCACCGGCGTCAGCTTTCCCGTGCGGCCCACCTGCACCTCAATATCCTCGACCGTCGTCGTCGCCCGGCGCGGCTCGAACTTGAACGCCAGCGCCCAGCGCGGGTCGCGCGTGCGTACGCCCAGTGCATCGTGGGCCGCCAGCCTGTCCACCTTGAACACCACTCCATCGATTTCGTAGGATAGATCATCGCGCTCGCCAGCCATGTCGGCGTGGTAAGCGATGGCCTCCTCGATGCCCGCGCAACGGCGCATCTTTTCCAGGTTGACGCGCAGCCCCCAGCCGGGCAGCGCCTGGACGATCTCCCAATGGGTCTCAAAACCGAGAGCGGCCCCGTCCACTACCTGATAGAGAAATATGTGCAGCGGCCGACGGGCTGTGACTTGTGGGTCAAGCTGGCGCACCGAGCCGGCCGCGGCGTTGCGTGGATTGGCAAACCGGCGCTTGTCCTCCTCGGCCCGCCGCCGGTTGAACGACTCGAATTCGTCCTTCCGCATGTACACCTCGCCCCGCACCACCAGCCGATCTGGGGGGGAGACGTCGCCCTGGTCCGCAAGTTGCAGGGGCACCTCCTTGATCGTCTTGACGTTGGATGTGACATCCTCCCCCGTATCCCCGTCGCCCCGGGTGGCGGCCAGGGAAAGCCGGCGATCCTCATAGATCAGTTCTACGGCCAGGCCGTCGTACTTAGGCTCAGCCACGTAGACGACTTCGCTCTCTCCCAGTTCCTCCCGGCAGGTCTGATCGAAGCTGCGCACATCCTCCTCGTCGTAGACCGCCTTGAGGCTCAACATGGGCGCTGGGTGGTCCACCAGGCCCAGCTCGTCCCTCGGCTCACCGCCCACGTGCTGCGTGGGCGAATCGGGGGTCGCGAGATCGGGATACGCCTCCTCCAGCGCCTGGAGTTGGCGCATCAACTCGTCGTACTCGGCGTCCGAAATGAGGGGGTCATCGAGAACGTAATAGCGGTAATTATGATAGCGGATGGCACGGCGTAGCTCCTCGACGGCCCGCTCTGCGTCGCTCTTGGATTCGACGTCGTCCAGGGAGATGTCCGGCCTCATTTTCTTTTCTTTCTTCTTTTCGTCCTCGCCGGTCACCTCCATCACCACCCGCGCGTGATATGATAGACGGCGACGGGGTAATCGACGCTCTCCTGCTCATCTGTCCGGTGATAGGACTCGTTCAGGGAGAGAATCTGATCTCCATTCGCGTCGCCCAGGGTCAGGTATGCGCCGATCTCCTTTGGCAGTTGCGCCGCCGGACCGTCGGTCTCCTGCCTATGCAGGCACTCGCCGAGGGTCTGAAGCGTCGCGTGGATGGCGCGCACTGCCTCCCCCGTCGAGGCCATCTGGGCCCGGTTTTGAACACGTCTCACGAATTCGTCAAACTCCATCGATTTCCTCTTGGGTATTTCCATCCTCATGCACGGGCAGTGTATCATGAAATGATGCTCTCTCCCTATGGAGTGCGTTAGCGCAACAGAGGGAACGCGTTTGCAGAGTTGGAATTCCGTTGGGGGACAGATGGCGAATCTCTACGCTCCGTCATGGCTCACCTCCTTGGGTCCTAGCAACTCGAGCAACTTCTGGGCATTCTCCACAGCGTACCCCCGAAAATCGTTGTTGAAGTAGCCATACATGTCCAGTCCCTGATCACGCCAGTCAGCGATGGTATCGGCCCAGGCGGATAAGTCGGCACGGGGATATCTGCCCTCATAGCTGCCCCGCCGGCCGTGAAACCGGACGTAGACGAAGTCAGCCGTCACCTGCTGGGGCGAGGGCGCATCCTCATGGTCGTGGATGCAGAATGCGCTGCCGCTTTTCTCCAATATGTCGTACACTGGACGGGTGTACCAGCTCTCGTGGCGGAACTCGAAAGCGTAGCGATGATCCTGCGGCAGGATGCCGACAAAGCTCGCCAGCCGCTCGGCGTTGACGTGCCAGCCCGGGGGAAGCTGAAACAGGATCGGTCCCAGCTTTTCCTCTAAGCCATCCACACGCCCCATCATCCGGCTGACCGGCCCCCAGGCTCCAAGAGGTTCTTCATATGGGTGATGTAACGATTCGCTTTGACGGCGAACACGAACCCTGCCGGCGTCCTGTGGCGCCATTCCTCGATGGTTCCCGCGTCAGGAAGCTGATAGAACGTGTTGTTGATCTCGACCGTGTGGAAGGACGCGGCGTAGGCGGGCAGCAGCTCCTCTCGGGAGGCATCTTCCCGGTAAAGAATTCCCTTCCAGTGATCGTACATCCAACCCGAGGTTCCTATCAGAATCATGTGCTTCCCCCGTTGAGCGCCAGCCCCTGGCCAAGCGCCCGGTCCCCCCAGGCCTCATGAGAAGCGTATTGGTGGCCCATGGACAGCCGCCTAGCGCTTTAAAAGCGGCCGCAGGTCGCTTAAAGGGCGCGCGTTCAACACGTCCTGCGCCTCCAGCCATCCCCGTCGCGCCTGACCGACCCCGTAGCGCATGTAGTTGAGCTCGTCCAGCCGGTGGGCGTCGGCGGAGATGGCAAGCTTGAGCCCCATGTCCTTGGCCATCTTGGCGTGCACGTCGTTCAGGTCCAGGCGGTCGGGGTGGGCGTTGATCTCCAGGAAGCAGCCCCGCTCCAGCGCCGCCTCCATCACCCGCTCCATATCCACGTCGTAAGGCGCGCGCTCGCCGATGCGGCGCCCCGTAGGATGGGCCAGGATGGTGAAGTATGGATTGTCCATAGCCCGGATGATGCGCTCCGTCTGCTCCTGCCGGGATAGATCAAACTTGGAATGGACGGAGCAGATGGTCAGATCCAGACGCTTGAGGCTATCGTTCGGCAGGTCGAGCGAACCGTCCTCTAGGATGTCCACCTCGATGCTCTTGAGCAGGACGATGCCCTCCAGCTTCTCGTTCAGCCGGTCGATCTCGTCGGCCTGCTGGGCCAGCGCCTCGGCGTCCAGGCCCTGGGTCACGGCCACGTAGGCCGAGTGATCGGTGATGGCGATGTACTCGTAATCAAGTCCCTGGGCCGTGCGCGCCATTTCCTCCAGCGTGGCGTGGCCATCGCTGGATTGGGTGTGCATCTGCAGGTCCCCCCGAATGTCGTCCAACGTGATCAGGTCGGGCAATGCGTCGTTCTGTGCCGCCTCGATCTCACCGCGATCCTCCCGCAGTTCGGGTGGGATGAGGGGCAGGTCGAAGAGCGCGTATATTTCCTCCTCCCTTTCGCCCGCGATCCGATCCTGCCCCTCAAAAATTCCATACTCGTTGATCTTTAAGCCCTGGTCCATCGCCATGCGTCGCAGGTGGATGTTGTGAGACTTGGAGCCGGTGAAATACAGCACCGCCGCGCCATAGCTTTCGGGGGCCACGGCCCGCACGTCGACCTGCAGACCTGAGCGCAGGGTCACCGTGGAGCGGGTTTCCCCTTTCGACACGACCTCCGCCACGTCCTCGTATTGGGCGAAGTGCTCGATGGCTCTTGTGCCGTCGTCGCCAGTGACCAGGACGTCCAGGTCCCCCACCGTCTCCTTGCGCCGGCGGTAGCTGCCTGCCACCACGACCTGGGAGGTGCCCTCGGCCTCCCGCAGGTAGTCGACCAGCGGTTCGGCCACTTGCTCGGCCACCATCAGCAACGTGCGTCCTTCATCCTCCCGCACGCGCTCGAGATCCTCGAGAATCCCGGCCTCGATCTTTTCCCCAAATCCGTGGATGTGCCGGATGTGTCCCTCTTTGGCGGCGTGCTCCAGCTCGTCAAGAGACGTGATCCCCAGCTCCTCGCGCAGCGTCTGCATGCGCTTCGGGCCCAGCCCGGAGACCTTGAGCAGTTCGGCCAGTCCCGGCGGTGTGCGCGCCTTGATCTTCTCCAGTTGCTCCAAGCCGCCGGTCTTGACGATCTCCTCGATCTTGCTGGCCAGGTCCTCGCCGATGCCCGACAACTCAGTCAGGTCCTCGCCCTCCTCGACCATGTCAGCCGCGTTGCGCGAGAGTCCACCGACGGTGCGGGCCGCGTTGCGGTAGGCGCGCACCCGGAACTGGTTGGCCCCCTCGATCTCTAGCAGGTCGGCCACCTGATTGAATATGTCCTCTACGTCGGCATTGTGAACAGGCAAAGCACCTACTCCTTACTTGACTCGTCCTCCATTGCGCTGGCCACCTCTCCCACCGAACGGTTGTGGTGAATGCGATTGATCACCCAGGCCAGCGTCCCCGACAGGTCCCTCACGGAAAAAAACGGCAACGTCACAAACTCGTCTGTCTGCGGTATGCTGTTGGTGGTTATCACCTGGTCCAGGTGATGTTCGGCTTGCAACTCGAGCAACCGCTCCCACGCGCGCCTGGTGCACAGATTGTGCGAGACACCCACATAGACCTCTTCGATCTCGGATTGCCGCGAGAGCATGGTGAGGAGCGCGTAAATTGTTCCACCGCTGCTGATCATGTCATCGAGGACAAGCGCCACCCGCTTGTCCGCCAGGTCGCCGATGATCTCCGAGATGACCGCCTTCTCGGGGCGAGGGCGGTGCTTGGAGGCGATCGCGCAGGCCAGGTCGAGCGCCCGCCCGAGGTAGGTCACGAACTTAGACGCGCCAGCGTCGGGCGCGATGGCGACGACGTCGTCCCGGCCGCGAAACTCACGAAACTCGTGCGCGAACATGGACACCGCGTCCAGCGTATCGATGGGCGTATCGCCGTAGAACCCCTGCAGGCGCTGCGTATGGGGATGCCAGGTCACCAGCCGATCTATGCCTGCCTCCACCCCTAAGTCGGCCATCAGCTTGGCCGTCGTCGGCTCGCGCTTGAACCGGCTGGGCTTGTCCTGCCGGGCGTAGGCCAGATAGGGCAATACCGCGGTGACGTGATTGGCTCCCCACTCCCGCAGCGCCCGGACGGCGGTCAGAAATGCCACGTAGTTCGGGTCGACGCTGCGCTCAGACGTAGGATCGAACAGCGCCTGAAAGAGAAACGCGTCGCACCCATTGACGTCGGCCTCCAGGCAGGCGCACGTCTCTGAGTCAGAGAATCGAAAATCGACGTCTTCCAGATAAAGGACCGCTCTGTCCTCTCCTGCCTGTGCCAGGCCGCTCCGGTATCGATCGATCACCGCCCGGGCCAGGTAATCTCCCGACCTACAACTGGCGACCAGCAGTCGCCCGCGGGGTGAACTGGCATCCTCGGAACTGTTTGTCACGAAAGATCGTTCAGCAAATGATCGTCCCGGCATCGCTATCTCCATCCCTCCCCCTTGATGGGGGAGGCCAGGTGGGGGTGATTGTCGGATTCCCCCTCACTCTAACCCCCTCTCATCAGGGGCGGGGGGATCCGATCCCTCCCCCTCGATGGGGGAGCTAGGTGGGGGTGGCTTGTGTTCCTCTCATACACTATAGCAAGGAATCTCTCCTCCTGCTGACGGGACGCGTTGGAATTAGGGCTGAGTTGCGTTTAGAGAGTTGGAATTCCGTTGGCCGTCGAGATCGATGGAAGTGTCACTCCACGACGCGTACGCGCATCAGATTGGTCGTGCCAGGCTTTGAGCGGGCTGCCCCGGCAGTGACGATCACCACGTCCCCCGAACCGACCAGGTCCCGCTTCCGTGCAGCCTCGACGGCGCGGGCGATCATGTCATCGGTGTTGTCGGAGCGAGGGGCCAACAGCGGCGTCACGCCCCAATGGAGCATGAGGCGGCGCTGGACGCGAGCGTCGGGCGTGATGGCGACGATGGGTGAGTCGGGCCGGTAGCGCGACATAGTGCGGGCGGTGTAGCCGGAGGCGGTCGGGCAGATGATGGCCGCCGCCTCAAGGTTATGGGCTGCCTCGCGCGCCGACCGGCCCACGGCGTCGGCGATAGACAGGTTGAGGTTCTCTTCCGACGGACGAAACGGCTGTGGTGCCTCCTCCGGGAGCTGGTCCTCCACCTCGCACGCGATGCGCACCATCGTGCGCACTGCCTCCGTCGGATACGTGCCGATGGAGGTCTCGCCGGAGAGCATCAGCGCGTCGGTGCCGTCGAGGATGGCGTTGGCCACGTCGGAGGCCTCGGCCCGGGTTGGCCGCGGATGGCGGATCATCGACTCTAGCATCTGCGTGGCAGTCACCACCGGGATGCCGGCCCGGTTCGACTTGACGATGATGCGCTTCTGGGCCATGGGCACCTCTTCCGCGGGGATTTCGATCCCCAGATCGCCCCGCGCCACCATGACCGCGTCCACGGCCTCGATGATGGCGTCGATGTGCTCCAGCGCCTGAGGTTTTTCGATCTTGGCCATCACCGGCGGTGGGGACTCAGAGACGGAGCGCTCTTTGACCAGGGCGCGGAGCTTGGCCACGTCCTCGGCGGTGCGGACGAAGGAGAGCGCGACCCAATCCACCCCCCACTCCAGGGCGTGGGCCAGATCATCCCGGTCCTTGTCGGTGAGAGAGGGCAGGTCGACCGAGGTTTGGGGCAGGTTGATGCCCTTGTTGCTCTTCAAGCGGCCCCCGACCACGACCCGGCAGCGCACCTCGTCCCCCTCCGCCCCCTCGACGCGCAGTTCGATCAGCCCGTCATTGAGCAGCACGCGGTCCCCCGACGATACCATATGGACGAAGCGCTCGTTTTGAACGGGCAGCCTATGCGGCGAGCGGCCGACCACGTCCCCGGTGACGAACGTGACCCGGTCGTCTGGTTCCAGCGGAACCCCTCCCTCCACCATCCTCCCCACCCGCAGCTTCGGTCCCTGCAGATCGGCCAGGATCGCCACGGGCTTGCCGATCTCCTGGGCGACGGCCCGAATGCGCTCGACGTTCTCCGCGTGATCGGTCAGGCTACCATGGGAGAAATTGAGCCGCGCCACGTCCATCCCCGCCTCTATCAAGCGACGCAACGTCGCCGATTCGCGACTGGCCGGTCCAATGGTGCATACGATCTTCGTCCTGCGCAATGCCCTACCTCCCATCGCCGGGCAGGAGCCCGTGCTGAACGTACAGAAACGTCCGGCGCAAGGAATTCCAGATCAGGCGAACCACATCCAGGAGTGGGTGTGTCCACGTGCCCTTAGGTGTGCCCTGCCTCAGTGCTACCAGCAAATCCTGGGGACCTTCGATGGGCTGGTCAGGGGTCTCTACCCAGGCGCGGCCGATGGCATCTAGGGTATGTGCGTCGGAGCCGGCGCTCATCGGCTTCCCACGCGCTGCGGCCCACTCGGTGGCCAGCCGGTTCCAGCGCGGCCGGGAGACGCGGGCGTTGAAGGTCTCCACGATGTCGATCGATGCAGCGATCCGCTCCCGAGCCTCCGGCCGGAGTCGGATGAGCTTAAGGGGATCGAAGCCGTGGGGCAGGAGAACCAACCCTCCCTGAGCCTTGATCTGTCTCACGGTCTCCTCGGGGCTGAGTCCCGACTCGATCCTTTCCTTGAGAAAGAGGCCGATCAACTCTCCCTCCCACGTCTTGACCTCCTCTCCAACGATGATGGTCAGATCGTTGCCCGCTTCATCCGCCTCCTCCTCGACCAGTGCCTTCAGCTGCTGGGCCCCACGGATCTCTCGATGATCGGTGATCGCCTGCACGGCGATGTTTCGCTCCCGACAGCGGGCGGGGATGTCCTCGATGGGCGTGATGGAATCGCCCGAGACGTATGTGTGACAGTGAAGGTCGATGCGCATATAGGGCCTCAACTTGCTTGTGCCTGGCTGTCAACTCCGTGCTCCCGGCGAGGCAGGAGAAACTGCAGGGCGCCGGGACGGACCTCCACGCTAAGCGTGCCCCCTTCGGCCGCGGCCGAAACCGCCCCCCTGTCCCGTTCGTCCGGCCAGACCATGCCCTGTGGTCGAGCCTCGGCATCCACGTGGACGGGGAATCCGTCCCACGCCACCCGCAGCCGTTTCCCGCGCCTCAGATCCACGTCGGGTGGCAACGCCAGGCCATCGGAGAGCAGCCCGGTCATGCTGCGCAGCAGGGCAGCCCGATTCCCCTCCCCGATGCACAGTAGGTCGAGCGCTCCATCGCCCGGGTCGGCCTCGTGAACCAGCTCGAGACCCGGCCCGAGGAGCGGGGTGTTGAACAGATTGACGATGAGATAGTCGCCGGAGAGATCCTGACCATCGAACGTCATATGCAGCGTGTGGCTACGATAATCGGCCAGCGCCTCGGCGACCGCCCAGAAGGCCCCGGGCAGCGTACGCTCTCCCTGTGGGCCGTAACAGGTCACCGCGTGGGCGAAGAATCCCAGGCCAAAGAGCTCTAGAAAGTAATCCTCGCCCCAGGGGGCCTCCACGCGGCCCACGTCGAAATCGTACGCCTGGGGGTTCTCCAGGCCCGCCACCACCTCCAGGGCAGACCCCTCGATGCCCAGGGTGTGGGCGATGTTGTTGGCCGTCCCCATGGGCACGATAGCCATGGACACCTCCCGATCCATCAGGCGGAGAGCTGCGGCGCGCACCGTGCCGTCGCCCCCCGCCGTCACCACGACCTCGTTGGGATGTGCCAGGGCCGCGTCGAGATCCTCGACCGTTTCCGTGGGCCTGTATTCGACGGCATATCCGGCCTCCTGCAGCTCCTCCTCGAGCTGGCGGGGTGTCACCAGGTCGAGCAGGCCGGCGTTTGGATTGTAGATCAGCGTCGCCTCCGTCATACGCCCTCTCCGCAGCCGACCTCGTCCGCCAGCACCGGGCGGATGAGGGTCTCCTCGATCCGCTGGTGGAATGCCTCCAGGGTGGTGTTGTTTTCAATGATCTCGTCGATCAGGCTTTGCATGAAGAAGTCCGGGCCGTGCTCGGCTATGGCCTGCCGTGAGAGACGGTGCAGATTGGCCCGCGTCGGCTCGACCCCTCGCTCCTCGGCCATGTTCCGGGCCACGTCCCCTGAGACCAGCACGGGGACGGCACACCGGCGATGCAAGTAGTCAGCCAGCTCATCCTTACCGGAGGCGTTACGTCCAACCGCCGCAATGACCTTCACTCACGACTCCAACGGGTCTTCTTCGTCTGGCCGATCGATGGGCAGGTAAGGCTGCAACTCGCCCAGCAGGAGGGACTCTACCGAGAGATGCACCGTCTCCTCCCTCACCTTGTCGATCCACGAAACGGGGACGAGCCTCTCTTCCTTGAACAACAACCCGCGGGAGATGAGCAGGTGCGTGATGTAGCCATCTTCCTCGTCGGCGAAGACCTGTGCCACGTCTCCCACGTGCTCCCCGTCGGCGCTGATGACCTCGGCGCCTTCCTCCAGGACGACGGTTCCCTCGGGGACGTTTCGGCGGGTGCGGCGAACGTATCGCGTCCCTTCCTCATCCTCACGTCTGATCCGGCCGGCATAGTCCCACCATCGGCTGCCGATGGGCGAGACGTAGTACAAAGGTTGCGCCCGGTCCGGTGGAGGGTTGAGAGCCTCAGGCATGCAGACCGCCGGGATGGAACGTCTCTCCTCGAACTTGGGCATCGCCTCCAGGTCGCCCACGTCTTGCTCCAGGATGACCCGCTCGTCCGTCGCCTGGGCGATCAGATCGATAGGCACGACCTTATCCTCGGTGAACAGAAGGCCCTGCTGGACGATCACGTGGGATACCTCCTTCGTCCCAGGGTCGATCACCACGCGTTCGATGGTCCCTATCTTGTCCCCCTCGGCTGTGAACACACACCGCTCTTGAACTCCACGTCAAACCTCCTCCTTCTGCTCCTTCTCCTCTACCTTGGCCACGCGCCGCTTAACCTGGAGGATGCTATCTGGGCTCAGGGACATAGAGTCGATGCCCTTCCGGACCAGGAAAGCGGCAAACTCGGGATAGTTGCTGGGCGCCTCGCCGCAGATGCCCACGGAGGCCCCGCCCTCGTGGGCCCTCTCGATCAGGTTGGCTGCCGTGCGCTTGACCGCCTCGTCGCGCGCGTCAAACAGGTAGGCCAGCTCCTCCGAATCGCGGTCCACTCCCAGCACGAGCTGCGTCAGATCGTTGGTGCCGATGGAGAACCCGTCAAAGCGCTCGGCGAACCGGTCGGCCAGCGTGACGTTGGCCGGGATCTCGGCCATCACGTACACCTGCAAGTCGTTCTTCCCCCGCTGCAGGCCGTTATCGGCCAACTCCTCCAGCGCCCGGTCGGCCTCCTCCGGTGTGCGGCAGAAGGGGATCATGACGATCACGTTATCCAGTCCAATCTCTTCGCGCACGCGCTTGATGGCCCGGCATTCGAGGGCAAATCCCTCCCGGTACGCGTCGCTGTAGTAGCGGGACGCTCCACGAAATCCCAGCATAGGATTGCTCTCGTCGGGCTCGAAACTGCTGCCTCCGATGAGATCGGCGTACTCGTTGGTCTTGAAATCGCTCATGCGCACGATGACCGGGTCGGGGTACTGGGCTGCCGCGATCTTGGCGATGCCCCGGGAGAGGTGATCGACGAAGTACTCGGTCTTTTCCACGTACCTTCGGGTCAGCTTCTCGATCCGCTCGCGGGCCGCCGCGTCCTCCAGGCTGTCGAACCGTACCAGCGCCATGGGATGGATCTGGATCACGTTGTTGATGATAAACTCCATACGCGCCAGCCCGATCCCCTCGCAGGGCAGACGCCACCAGCGATGGGCCGCCGCCGGGCTGGCGATGTTCATCATGATGCGCGTCTCGGTCTGGGGGACGTTCTCCAGATTTGCCTCCTGCTCCTCGAAATCGAGGAGCCCATCGTAGACGAACCCCTGATCCCCCTCGGCGCACGAGATAGTGATTTCCTGGCCGTCCTGCAACGTCTCTGTCGCCTCGCCGGTGCCCACGATAGCCGGGATGCCCAGTTCGCGGCTGACGATGGCCGCGTGCGAGGTCCGCCCGCCGTGATCGGTGACGATGCCGGCCGCCTGCTTCATAATGGGCACCCAGTCGGGATCGGTCATGCCGGTCACCAGGATGGCGTCTTCCGCGAACCGGTCCATCTCGTCGACGTCCTTGATCACGCACGCCTCCCCGGCGGCCACGGCCTGTCCGATGGCTAGGCCGGTGAGCAGCCTGTGGCTCTTTTCCTTCAGCCGGTAGGTCTTGAGCAGGCTGGCCTCCTTTTGCGATTGGACCGTCTCGGGCCGCGCCTGGACGATGAAGAGAGCGCCGCTCTGGCCGTCCTTGGCCCACTCGATGTCCATGGGACGTTCGTAGTGCTGCTCAATAATCACCGCCCAACGCGCCAGCCGCAGGATCTCGTCGTCATCGAGCACAAAGGAGCGTCGCTCGGCCTGGGTGGTGTGCACGCTCTTGGTCGTCTCGCTGCCTCCCGAGGCGTATATCTCTTTCATCTCCTTGTCGCCCACCGTCTTTTCGATGATGGGCCGCAGGTTCTCCTGCCCCAGCAGCGGCTTGAAGGCCCGATACTCGTCGGGAATGACCGTCCCCTGCACCACGGTGTCCCCCAGTCCCCAGGACCCGTTGATCACCACCACGTCGGGAAATCCGGTCTCGGTGTCGATGGTGAACATGACCCCGGCACAGGCCTTGTCCGAACGGACCATTTTCTGTACCCCCACCGACAGGGCGACCTGCATGTGGTTGAACCCCTGTTCCTCACGATAGGCGATGGCCCGGTCGGTGAAGAGGGAGGCGTAACACTTGCGGCAGGCGTCCAGTAGCTCCTCCTCGCCGGTGACGTTAAGGAACGTCTCCTGCTGGCCGGCAAAGCTGGCCTCCGGAAGATCCTCTGCCGTGGCGCTGCTCCGGGCAGCCACGTCCACCTCATCGACCTCGTACCGCTCGCTCAGCCGCCGGTAGGCCGCCTGTATCGACTCGGCCACCTCACCGGGGAACTCGCCCCGCCGGAACAGCCGGCGAACGCGCTTGCCCACCGTCTGCAAGGACTCAGTGCCGTTGTGCAAATCCTCCAGGTGGCCGCGTATCTCGTCCTCGATGTCGTTGGCCTCCAGGAAGGTCCAGTAAGCCCGCGCCGTCGTGGCAAAGCCCCCCGGCACGCGAACGCCCTTTTCGCCGAGGGCG
>Ga0180432_10002366_pt1 | contig 28336 bp, 17 predicted proteins | sample SS_ome_10_FD_132414 | JGI IMG/M metagenome (GOLD analysis project Ga0180432, IMG submission 132414) | Hypersaline lake sediment archaeal communities from the Salton Sea, California, USA - SS_1_MS_2 metaG | ecosystem: Environmental > Aquatic > Non-marine Saline and Alkaline > Hypersaline >... | reverse complement strand
ACCACAACACCGCCGCCAAGATCAGCCATCGAAGATCAACCCTTCAGACGCTGCGAAGGCACGGCATCGACATCGCCACGATCCGAACTTGCGTGGGAAGCAACTTTGCGCTGTAGTGTTAGGGTCGATGCGGCCCCGCGTGATGATTGTCAGGATCTCGCATGTGACTCCCCTCGTCTTCTGTAGAGAAGTATACCTCAGGTCCGGTGGGTCCTCAATTATAGTGCGCAGCGTCTTTTGGAACCGCTGCGTCGCGAGGCGGGACCTTGCATGGTGATGGGTTCGCCTGGAAGAAGTCCCGGGCGCAGCAGGCCTGCGCGGCAGATCACGGGCGCCGTCCGCGACCCGCCCACAGGAACGCAGCGACCCCAACGACGTAACAGGAGACGCCGGTCCAGTAGGACGTAGAGATCCCCGCGCTGAGCGCGATGGCCACCGCCAAGACCGAGGCGCACACGGAGGTTGCTCCGTTGATGCCCCACAGCCAAGGGGTCAGGACGACCGACCGGTCGGACGCCATCTTCATCCCGAGCGGAAACGCCATCCCCATGAACAGACCAAGCGGCAGGAGGATGCCCGTGGCCACGAGGATTCGCAGCGGCGTGGTCGATTCCTGGAACGCCCGCATCGCGTGGGGCGTCAACGAGCCGAACAGGGCCAGGACGCCCACGAGGACGAGCAGATGCGCGAGCGCGGTCCGCGTTAGCTTCGTCTCGCCGATCGTCTGGGTCCAGTAGCTGCCGCACCCGCTCGACAGGAGCAGCGAGAACAGCACGACCGACAGGCCGTAGGTCGGGTGACCCAGAAAGACGATCAGCCGTTGCATCTGCGAGATCTCGACGAGCAGGAACCCGAACCCGATACACGCGAAGAACACGAAGAGGGGCAGGGCCCCAGTCAGCGTGGCCTTCTTGGTCGTCAAGACAAGCGGGACGAAGATGCACAGCAGCGTCAAGAGAAATACGGTCAGCAGCAAGGCGAGCAGGACGTAGACGGCCTTGTGGTTGAAATCCCATTCGCCCTGGTTGAGGACCTCCCGGGAGAACATGTTTTCGAGCCGAAGCATGTGGAAGAAAAACGGGCTGTCATCGGTGGGCGCCGCGATATTGAGAGGGAACTGCGACGTAAAGGCGTCGAGGTCCTTGCCCGAGGCGATTCTCTCGAACGTAGGGTCCAGCGCGAGGTCCGGGGTGAGGACCCGCTCGAACTTCATCCGATCGGTGACGTCCGTGACGATGGACAGGTCCTTTTCGGAGAACGGGGCCTTGCTGACGAGCATCGTCGCCACGCCGACGGGGAAGTGCCACCCTTTGTCTCCCATCTGCCGGACGATGATGATGTGCTTTCGCGGGTCTTTTGCGCCGACTTGCATCAGGGACTCGCAACCCAGTGCGGTCAACCGGTACACCTCGGCTGGCCGGTTCCCGAAGTACCACCGCGAGAACGTCAGCACCCCTTTGTCCGTAAGGCGCTCCAGGAAGATCTTCCACGCCTCGACCGTATAGAGCGAATTCTCGGTCAAGACAAACGCGCCGGCTGCGCTGGCGGCGGCCGTGTCGATCAGCGAGACCTGGATGATGTCGAACCTGTCCTGTTGTCGGGCGATGTAGCTTCGCGCCTCGTCGACGACGAAGGTGACCTCGGGACGCCGATCCAGGTGGCCGGTGAAGTCGCCGAACCGGTTGTTGACGATGTTGACGATGTTCTCGTTGATCTCCACGCCCAGGACGGATTTCTGCCCGAACGCCAAGGCCGACACGATGTCCCTGCCCCCTCCCGTCCCGACGACGAGCACCTTCGATTCCGGCCTGATGTAGTGAACCAGGTTGATCAGATCGTACTTGAGGTGCTCGACGTCGTTTGATGTCTCGTTGTAAGCCGTCAGCACCGTCCCCGCGCCGGCGTCGATAGTCATACCCAGCTGGTTGATCCGTCGGTCCTTTGGATAAACCGAGCTGAGCCCCCAGCCGAAGGGCTTGCGCGGCTCGGCCGTGCTGCCGCGGACCGTCACGCGCGAGAAGGAGTTCCACTTCTCGTAGAGGGGCGGGTATTCCAGCTTGTTCTTGACCCACATCAACCGCACCAGGGGACGCTGCTTGTGAACCAGAACGGTGTGGCCGGCGGCGGAGACGAACAACCCGAGGCTGGCGGCGATGGCCAGGCGCCTCAACCGGGTGTGTCCCGCCTCGGTGGCGAAGACCACGCTCCCGATTCCGGCAAGCAGGGCGACGACGAAGACCGCCGTCGGCCCGTCCGTAATCTTGAGCGTGTAGATCACCAACACGCAGCCGAGCGCCGCGCCGGCCAGGTCGGCCGCGTACAGCTTGCTCACGTTCCGCGGGAACTTGGTCAGCGCCAGACAGACGCAGATGCCGCTGAAGACGAAGGGAACCGAGATGACCACGTAGGTGAGAATGAGCGCGTACAGCCCGGTGATGGACAGGAGCAAGCTGTCCGTGACGACGGGGATGCAGATGTGCGTCAGGAAGCTGACCACGACGGTCACGGCGAACAGCAGCGCGCTGGCCGCCATGTGGTACCGCACGCGGTCTTCGGTGAAGGTGTTCGGGCGCAGGTAGACGATGATGGCGCCCACGGTCATGCCGAACATGGCGATCGAGATGGCCCCGAACGCGAAGTGATACCACATGGTCACGCTGAAGATCCGCGTGAGGAGGATCTCGTACATCAGCGTGGCGAGGGTGACGAAGAACAAGCCCACGTACATGCGTTTGGCCAGGTCGGCTTGGGTGCTCATGAGGCGGTTGCCCTTGATCGGGGTCATGCCCGTTCGCGCGTGAAGTTCCTGCATTTCAGGCAGATGGTTGGCGGTCTGGGTCCGCGGTATCTGGTGCGCGCAAACAGACTTCTGGAGTAGCGGTAGGCGCCGTTGGCCCAGATCTCCTCGATGGACTCCGTCAGCAGATCTCCGAAGGCGTTGGCTGGATCCGTCACCCAGCAACAGGGGAAGACCTTGCCATCGGGTCCGACCACCAGCGTGGTCGTGAGCTGCGTGCACGGCCCAGGGTTGAGAGGCGTTCGGTACTCGCCGAGGTACCGATCGAGAATGTAGTCCCGGTTCGCAGGAAGCCAGTCTGCCATCCGCTGCTCGATGCTGCCCGGGAGCTCGGCGTCCGGCAGATCGTCGGACAGGCCGATCGGGGAGGCCTGGAACGCAATGCCGAGATCGGCCGCCATCGCGCGGGCCTGGGCGATCTCGTGCTCATTGTGCGTGTTTACGACAAACTTCCACGTGATGACGGGGGTGTCGCTGCCGGCCAGTGACCTGGCGCGGATCAGACGATGGACGTTGGCGATGACTAGGTCGAAGTCCCCGCGGACCCGGTACCTCGAATAGGACGCTTGGGAGGCGCCGTCCAGAGACAGCGTCAGTCGGTCCAAACCGGACCCCACGATGTCGGCGAAGAAGCTGTCGTCCCTGTGGAAGCTGAAGTTCGTGTGCACCGTGACCCGGATGGACCTCCGCCCAGCGTAGTCGATCATGTCGAAAAGGGCGGGGTTTAGGAACGGCTCGCCCCAGTTGAAAAGCCATAAGTTCTTCAAGAATGGGATCTTATCGACAACGACCTGGAAGGTTGACAAGGGCATCAAGAAGCGCGAGCCCCCGGGCAGGCCGGCCCCGGTGGGACACAGCGGGCAGCGCAGGTTGCAGACGTCGCCCGGGTCGACGGTGAGGGTCGTTGGCAGGGGGGGCGTCCGCGAGCGAAGACCCGAGAGCGGAGACGGGATGAGCCTCCGAATCCGGGTCGACAGGTTGCGCGACAGCAGTCGGGTCATGACTCGTCTCAGGCACGGCGCGCAGATCGGGTCCCCGGTTTGGGCCTGCGGGTACCCGGGGCCGTCATCATTCTCTATCGGACGTGCGAGGCAGATGCTGAAGCGTTCGCCTGGCCTGTGCCCAGGCCCGTCTGCGGCATGACCCGTTGGGTGAGATCCCTGTCCACGGCGGTTTCTGTACCGTCGACGATCCGGATGTGGCCTGAGGGCTGGCCGGCAGTGCTGAAAACGGCATGAACCCGCCTGTCGCCGAGCGCGAACTGCAGGCCGACGGTATTCGGCTTCTCGATGAGCTCAACGGGCGCCATTGGGGCCAGCGATCGGTCGCCGACCTGGATGAGGTGGAGGAACACGTCGTCGGTCCGCGGTTGGCCGGGGCTGACCTCGACCCGCCAGTTGCCCAGGAGCATGGCCTTGCCGGTCTTCTGCCTCTGGCGCTCGTTCTGCCGCTTAACGGCGTCGTTGAGCTCCCAGTTGACGCCGTTGGCCCAGAACTCCTTGCCCGGCCCGCCGATCTTGGTGAGCGCGGCGTCCTTGGGCAGGAGCGTTCGGCAGAAGAGGCGGCCCTCGTCTTCGTTCGCGCGGAACTGCATGCCCTCGATCTGGGGGGCGTTCTGGGTGTGCAGCAGCCAGGCCTTGGTGTACTCGGGTCGGGCCGACGTGACGCGGTCGCAGATCACGAAGTGGTCGGGCGGGACGAAGAGGAACTGGCGGAGGGCGAGCTTGCATTTCTTGTCGCTGTAGCAGGCGGTGGCGTCGCCGGCTACGTAGGCGTAGTGGTCGTGGGTCTCGAACGCGGCCACCTTGCCACCGGTGGTCCTGTTCATGCCGCCGTAGCTGGTCTTGCCCTCGGGCCCCGTGCAGGGCGGTCCCCAGTATGGCGCGAACGGCTCTTCGGGCATGTGGATCAAGACGCAGTTGTGCGCGACGGTCTGGGCGTAGTAGTGTCGCAGGTGGAAGTCCTTGCTGCTGCCCCGCGTGCCTGAGTCGAGGGCGAGAAAGCCCTTCTTGTAGATGACGAAGTTGTTCTCGTCGTACTGCTTGTGGCTGGGCACACGCGAGCCGATCGTGAACAGGCAGTAGGTGTCGTCGCCCCCCCACCCCGAACGCATGATCACTTGGCCGAGTGACTCGAAATGCCTGGCCAGCTGCCCGGTCTTCCCGGGGTCGCGGGGAACGGGAGCCTGCCCGAGATCGCTCATCAGGAACGGATAGACGGAGAACGTCGCCGGGAACCGCTGGTTGGCGCAGAGGGTGCGGATATGGGCCGCTACCGCCGCACAGTCCGGGTGCGACCGGCTGTAGAAATGCATGACTTGCGTCATGTGGGCCCAGACCGACCCGGCCCGAAGGTTGTTGAGCCTGTGATAGCCGTCGCCCGTGCCGAACTGCTTGGGCGCGTCGGGGCCGGGGATCCAGTTCCACATGATCCAGACGGGGAAGTAGGCCAGGTGCGACCAGTTCGGCGCGATGTTCTCGCCGATGGCCGACCGCCAGGTGTGCAGGAAGTTGTACTGGGCTAGCGGGTACCACCCCACGGCGTATGCGGGCGTGGCCGAGGCCAGTCCGCCGTCGTCGCCGGCGCACATCTTGCGGTAGCCGAACAGATCCTGGTTGTACTTGTAGCCCAGCTTGAGGAACCGAAGCGCCGTCTCGTCCGCCAGCCCGTCGCCGTGGGCGGCCAGGCCGGCGAACCAGACGATGTTCTTGACGCCGTAGAATCCGGTCGTGTGATCGCTGCTGTTGATGCGGTAGATGGGCGGCTTGCCCTTGCCGGGCTGCACGTCGTCGATGTGCTTCAGCAGCGGCAGGAGGATGGCCCGTCGCTGTCCGGGCGTCAGGTCGTTGTAGAGCCAGTCGTAGGCGGCCAGCGCGCTGATCCGGGTCTCGGAGTACCAGTGGACGGCCCTGCGCTCCTGATAGCACTTGTGATACACCTCGATACTGGCCTTCAGCATCTTGGCGGCCTTGTCGAGGTACGTCCGGTCGCCCGTCATGAGGTAAACGAAGGCAGTCTGCATGGCCTGGGGGCCCCATTCCTTGGCGTCCCGGATGGCCTTCATCTTGTGTGTCTGGCCCGCGATGACCTCGTCGCGGTCGAAGGCCGGACCGCCCGAGTCGCCCTTCGGGTTGTCGGGGTAGCCGTCCACGCGTTTCTTCATCGCGTCGTAGACGTCTCGCTCAGGCCCCAGCGCCCGCGCCTTGACGGCCGGCCAGGTATCGCGATTGAAGAACAGCCGCGGGTGATCCTTGCGGATCTTCGAGATCCACCCCTCGTCCGCGCCCGCCGCACCCCCCGGGCACAAGCCCATCACAAGAATCCCAATGCCGACCCACGCACGCGTCGTTCTGGCACGCATCGCCCTCTCCTTTGCCGAACCGCGGCGCACGACCGCGCCGCCACGACCGTTCTATCGGCGTCCACCACGAGAGGTCAAGTAGCCACTACCACCAGGGAACAAACCGCTCGCATACCGATCGCGGCGACGCAGTCATCGGGGAAGGGAATTCAGCGTGCTGCGAGACAGCCCCAAACACAAAACGGCACGCTCAGCACGGACAGGAGGGTAGAGGAGGGAGAGAACGTGTGTCCGTGCCGTCGTGCCGCAATGTCGTCGCGGAAGGCGCGCGACTTATGAGTCGTAGTAGAGCGAGAACTCGTGCGGATGAGGCCGCAAACGGATCGGGATGATCTCGTTCTCGCGCTTGTAGGTAATCCACGTCTCGATCAGGTCTTCGGTGAAGACATCGCCCTCCATGAGCCAGGCGTGATCCTGTTCGAGAGCGTCCAAGGCCTCGCCCAACGTGCCCGGCGTCGATGGGATGTGCGCCATCTCCTCGGGCGCCATCTCGTAGATGTCCCGGTCGAGCGGATCGCCCGGATGGATCTCGTTCTTGATGCCGTCCAGCGCCGCCATCAGCATCGCGCTCCAGGCCAGATAGCCGTTGCAGGTCGGGTCGGGACATCGAAACTCCAACCGTCGGGCCGCGGGGTTCTTGGAGTACATCGGGATCCGAACCGCCGCCGACCGGTTTCGGGCCGAATAGGCCAGGTTCACGGGGGCCTCGAACCCCGGCGTCAGCCGACGGTACGAGTTCGTGGTCGGGGCGCAGAACGCCAAGAGCGCCGGGGCGTGTTTCAGCATTCCCCCGGCAGCGTAGAGTCCCATGTCGGAGAGGTTCGCGTACCGGTTGCCGTGGAAGAGCGGCTTGCCGCGCTTCCACAGGCTGAAGTGCGAGTGCATGCCCGACCCGTTGTCCTCGAAGACGGGTTTGGGCATAAAGGTCACGGTCTTGCCGGCCTTCTTGGCGACGTTCTTGATGATGTACTTGTACCACATGAACTGATCGCTCATCTTCATCAGATCGGCGTACTTCATGTCGATCTCGGCCTGGCCGGCCGTCGCCACCTCGTGGTGGTGGGCTTCGATGGCGATGCCAAGCTTCATCATCTCGTAGACCATCTCGCCTCGGAGGTCGTGGTACGTATCGGTCGGACTGACGGGGAAGTAGCCGCCCTTGAACGACGGCTTGTAGCCCAGGTTCGGCTCCTCGATCCGGGCGGAATTCCACGATCCCTCGACCGAGTCGATCTCGTACATGCCGCGATGCTCGTTCTGCTCGTAGCGGACCTCGTCGAAGATGAAGAACTCCGGCTCGGGACCGATGTAGCAGGTGTCGGCGATGCCCGTCTTTTTGAGAAAGGCCACCGCCTTCTGGGCGACGTATCGCGGGTCGCGGGAGTACTGCTCTCGCGTGATGGGGTCGTAGACGTTGGCGATCACGCTGACGGTCGGCCGCTCGAAGAACGCATCCAACACCGTCGTCGCCGGATCGGGGACGGCGACCATGTCGGATACGTGGATGCCCTGCCAGCCGCGGATGCTCGATCCGTCAAAGCCGAGCCCTTCCTTGAAGACGTCCTCGTCCAGCTCCTGAATCGGAAACGAGCAATGCTGCCACGTGCCCAGCATGTCGACGAACTTCAGGTCCATCATCTCGGACCCGACCTTCTTGGCGAACTCGAAGAAGTCCTTGACCGTGAGCGTCTTGCCCTGCTTGGGCTTGGGAACCGACGTGCCGTTGATGCCTGCCATGTCTGGCTACTCCTCGATCGTATGCTGTGTCTAAGTCCTGCCGCTGACCGGCCCTCCCTGCGGCGTCATGGTGGCCCGGAAGGCCGCGCCGGCCCGCGCTTCTGTCTCGTGGAGCCGACGGAGGTGAACTCCTCGTCTCCCTGTCGTTTGAAGGGCAATCCTTGTGCCACGGCAACTCCTGGTTCTACAATCTTATTATTAAAGGATTTACAGAGAGAGGCCGCTCGAGCCGGTCCCTGACGATTCTTACCAGGACGTAGGAAACGACCTCGAACCGTACATGATCGTACAATCCCGGGGGGCAGCCCTGGGCAGCTTGCCCTCCCGGTCGGCGCATCGACCGGGAGGAACGACGTGTGTGCTGGACGGACCCCGCCTGGCCCGGCCGCGCTGCCCCGCTACGCCTCGTCTTCCCAGTCCTCGTCCTCTTCGAAATCGCGCTGCATGATCTCGTTGACGGTCTCGATCAGCCCGTTGGCGTCGATCTTGTAGTGGGCGAGCAGGTCGTCGGGATAGCCGACGATGGCGTAGCTGTTGGGGATGCCCGCCTTGTGGAACGCACATCCCTTGCCGCTGGCGGCGATGACGTCGGCGACGGCCGTGCCCAGCCCGCCGCTGATGTTGTGGTCCTCGACGGTGATGATGCGACGCGTGTCGGCCACCGCGGACAGGATGGCCTCCTCGTCGATGGGTTTGATGGTGTGCATGTTGATGACGCGGACGCTCAGCCCGCTGTTGGTCTGCAGGAACTTGGCGGCCTCGAGGGCCTGCAGCACGGTCACGCCGCAGGCGATGAGGGTGACGTCGGTGCCGGGGTGCATCTCGATGGCCTTGCCGATCTGGTAGTCGTGGTCCATCGAGTCGTAGACGGGCGGCTCGAACCCGCGGCCGATGCGGATGTAGACGGGGCCGTCCATTTCGAGGGCGGCGGTGACGGCCTTGGCGGTCTCGTAACCGTCCGCGGGCACGATCACGGTCATGTTCGCGAACGATCGCAGGATCGCGATGTCCTCGGTGCAATGATGGGTCGTGCCCGCCTGCCCGAACGACGTGCCGCCATGGGTGGCGATGATTTTGACGTTGCGCATCTGGTAGTCGATGTCGGTCCGGACCTGCTCGGCCGATCGCAACGACGTGAAGACGGCGAACGTCGAGACGACGGGCGTCAGCCCCGCCGCGGCCATGCCGCTCGCCATGCTGAACATGTTGGGTTCCTGGATGCCGACGTTGAAGAAGCGATCGGGAAACCGTTTCTGGAACGTGCCGATCTTCGTCGAGCCGGCCAGGTCGGCCGTCAACGCCACGATGTCCTCGCGCTGCTCGCCGATCTGCGTGAGCACCTCGCCGTAGATCTCGCGGGCGGTCATATGATCGGCGTCCGCGATCGTCCAAGTCAGTCCCTCTGCCATGGCCCTAAGCCTCCGGAATCGTCAACGGTTCGCTGGTCCGATGGATCGGTGCTATTGTAACGACCAGCGTCCCGTGATGCGACTACCTGATTGAAACCTAATCACGGGCCAATGTACGGTGGGCTAATCGAGGTCGGTCTCGTCAAGTCCCGCCATGTTAAGCAGGTGCTTCAGCAGGCCGACCTTCAGCGGCCGATTCCCATGGACAGGAATCGACAGTCGAACGGTGCTTCCGGCCCTTCCGTAGATGTGGTGGCTACCGTGGATTCGCAGGAGCTCCCACCATGTCGTTCGACGACGCGAGCCAGCTCCTTGCCGGAGACGGCCTTCATACGGCGATCTCCATCACCTTGTCGCCGGGCGCGCTCTTGGGTGGGTGGACATCGACGGCCAGACATCCCTCGATCGCCTCGTACAGGTGCGCCAACAGCTCTTCGAACGTGTCGGCCTGTGTGGCGCAGCCAGGGATGGCCGGCACCTCGGCCCAGAAGCCCCCTTCCTCCGCCTGATGGATGACCACCTTCAGTTTCACGCCGGAGCCTCCACGTGCAACGCTGCGGCAGCGCCCTGTGCCAGATAGTCTGTGTCCAACCGCATCATAGCACCCCTCCCTCCGTCGAGCAGCGCGACCTAATCGACGAACTCGAGCCGGCCGAATCCGGCGGTCGTCTTGCTGCCGCAGATGCCGGGCGTCCATTCGAGCCAGCCGTCGAACGCGCCGGCCTGGTCAGACTCGTTGACGGTCATGCTGAATCCGATGACGCGGGCGCGGTCGGGGCGGATGGGTTTCATGGGGATGGCGGTTTCGTAGACGCAGCCGCCCTGCCGCGTCACGGCAGCCAGCTGGACGTGATCGGCCGGGCCGTCGCCGGGCATCCACTCGTGGGCGTACGGGCCGGTCGGCGCCAGCGCCAAGCCGTACTCCACGACCTGGCTGGCGTAGTCTGCTCTGCGGGCGGGCTCGGGCTGAAACGCGAGCTGGATTCCGTCGCCCTGCCAGATGAACCGGTCGGCCTGGATCTGGGCGTGCGCGTCGTCGCGGACGTCGACGCCCATGAACAGGTGGTCGTCGTCGTAACAGAAGCGGACGTCGGCGGATAGATCAGCCGCGCCGGTCCAGCCCTTGACCTGATTGCCCGTGCGCCCGTCGAGGGCCAGCCGGCCGGCGACCTTCCATTCGTCGAGCTTCCCGTCGATGGTGATCTTGCTGCTGGTCTTGGGGACCTTGACCTTCTTGCGCGGCGGGGCCAGTTGCAGGTTCTGTCCGCCGAGAACGCGGATCAGTTCGATGTTGACCGGCACGTCGCCGGCGCCTGCACTGGTCGGTGGCGTGATCAGCACATCGATACGCCGCGGGCCCCACGCCTTCGGATTGATCGTGAATAAGGAAGTGGGTTCGACGGCGTAGCCGCTCGGAAGGCCGAGGCGAACGCGCCAGTCGTCTCCCAGTGGGCGCTTGCCGTCGATGACAAGCTCGGCCGGTATGGGCTCGCCGGCTGCGGTCTTGCCCGACGGCAGCTTCAGTTCGGCCCAGAGCGGTCGCTGGCTGGACGGCCGCCACCCGCCGCTCGGGCCTCGCGGCTTGGCGGCGAGCTTGGGCAGCGCCTCGAGACGCTGGGTCCGTTCCGCCTCCGAAGCGCAAGGGATGATCTCGAACACGAGCACGTCCCTGGGGGCCATGACGATCCGCTGATGACCCGTCTGCGTTCGTCCTCGCAGGCCGCTGTGGTGCAGGCCGTCGGGCATGAGTCGGCACCAGGCCGGATGGCGGCCCATGTGGCGGACCGCTTCGGGTGACGCCCGGAAGTCGACCCTATGCGGTTCGTCGTCGTAGTTGGTGAGGATCAGGCCGACGTGTCCGTCCGGCGCCCGCCAGCAGGCGCCGCCGACGGCGGGCCAGGTCACGGTGTGCTCGAACTTGCGGTGGCCGAACCACTCAGCCGTCACCTCCGCACTGCATCTGATCTCGGGGGGACGAAGCATCTGCCCGTAGCCGAGGAACTTCCTGGCCATCAGCCGGGCCCGGGCCAGGCGGCGGAAGTAGACGCCTTTGCTCTTGTGCGCAGGCTCGAGATAGAACGGGGCCATCCAGCCGAGCTGCGTGCCCCACAGAAAGTCGCGCCCGACCTTCATCGCGAACGCCAGGTCGCTGTCGGCCGGATTGACGCGATTGGCGAAGTGGACGCGCATCCCCCCGTAGACGACGGCGTTGATGGGGATCATGTTGGGGCGGCGCGGATTCCAGACGAGGAACGCGTCGATGTTCTGCGAGTAGGATTCGGCGTTGTTCTCGGTGGTGAAGAAGACGTCGGGGCTCTTGGCTGCGCCGATCTCCTGGATGCGGTCCATCATCTTCCAGTACGGCGGACACCACCACGCGCCGCCGCCCAGCGGATGGCCGTGTGACGGGTCGAAACACTGACGCGGGCCGGCGGCGGCGATCTGGTCGAGATAGACGGCGTTGACGCCCACCTTGTTGACGAGCCCGTCGATGATCTCGCACACCTTGTCCTGCCAGACCTTGGTCGTCGGGCACATGGGCACGAGCTTCTGGCCGGAGCCGTAGACCTCGATGTAGGGCTTGCCGCGGACGTCCTTCGTGCAGGCGGGCTTGGCGACCGTCTCGAAGTCCTTCGTGTCGGAGTCCCACAGCCGGCCGTTGATGTAGGGCATGACGTAGACGCCGCGGTCCTTGAGCTGCCTGACCGCCTCGGGCACGCCGTCCTTGGTGGGGAAGTAGTGGGGGTAGTCGTCGTCGAACGGGATCTTGTGCCAGTTGTACCAGTGCACGCCGACGGGCACGCCGAGGAAATCCTGGGCGGCGATGACCTTCGGGACGACCGCCTCGGGCCCGCCGCTCAGCAGCAACCAGACCAAGCCGTCGCGGAGCTTGCGGGGCATGTCGTCTCGCTGGTGCAGCGGGCCGCGCGACATCCAAATCTGCCGGACGGCCCAGTCGCGATAGAACCGGGCGGCGTCGAACCAGTCGCCGTCCATGGGACCGACCGCGATGTCGTGCCCCATCACGAAGTCGGCGCCCGGCTTGCCCATGTCGGGCGGGTCGAGTTGGAACTTGAACTCGCCGCCGGTTTGCAGGGCGAACCGCTTGTGTCTGCACGTCGGATGGCGGTCGGCCAGGAACAGCGTGCTGGGCCCGGACGTGACGGACAGGTACTGCATCGGCCAGCTGCCGGATGGATACCCCCCACCCGTGCCGCCCGCCATCGCGCTGTCCAGGATGCCCCAGTTGCCGCGCGGCACGGCCACGTCGATCCGACCGCGCTGACCCAACGGCGCGATCACGGGGAACTCGACCGACCACAAGCCGGCGTCGGTCAGGTCGTTGTCGATCTCCAGACCCGCGTAGATCATGGGCCGATCCGCTTCGATGGTCAGGTGGGCGGTGACCGTAACCGTGCCTTTGCAGTCGGGTACGCGGCAGGCGGGCCAGTCGAGCCTGGCCTGGATGCGACTGACACCGGGCGGTCTGACGCCCGTGGCGATCAGATCAGGACCGGGGATCTCCGGCCGGCCGGCGACGACCGAATCGACCGTCACCATCTTGCCGTCCTTGCGGCGGATCCTGAGTCGCCACAAGGGGACGTTCTTGACAGACCCGGGCCCGATGAAGTCCCGAGCGTGCTTCAGGTTCAGGATCTGTGCGAGCCGTCCGCCCCGGGCCAAGTCGAGGCGGAAGACCGCCTGGCCGTTGGCGAGCCAGAGCGAATCCGCCCGAATGTTGGCGATGACGGACGTTGGCTCCTCGCCCGCCGAGCGGAACTGCGTACCTTCCCCTCCTTCGCGATCGGCGAACGTTCGTGCCATCTTGGCGGCCGCGTCGAGGTCGGCTTGCGTGATCGTCGCCGGATCGCGCGCCAAGAGACGCAGGTACAGGGCCCGTTCGTAGCGCGCCTGGATCGAGGCGCCCCGCTTGGCGGGCGTCTTGGCCAGCGTGGCGCGGAGGGCCTGCAGCGCGGTCAACGGACGAACCGTCGCCTTGGGGGGGTGGGCCAGCCGGCTCGACCATCGGTCCATCACGGCGTTGGGCTGCAGCGGGCCGATGTAGATCCATCCGGCGAACCGGTGCGTCTTGGTCTTCCACTGCACCACCGGGAACTGGAAGTAGTTGCAGTAGCCCTGCGGATCGTCGTACCAGATCAGACCGCCCCCGGTCAGCAGACCGATTGCGTCCGTGCCGTTGCTCATCACGCCCCAGCGTTGGACGGTGCGGCTGTCCTTGCTGCCGGTAAACCGACCCGACAGGTCGCCTCCTGCTCGCCACAACGGGAACGCCATGCCCCGCGTGCTGAGCTGCAGGAAATGCAGCTCGGTCCAGGGCTCGTCGACGTCTTGCGTCACGTCGGCGCTGACGAAGATGACGGGACTGCCCGCGTGGAACGCATAGTGATAGACCGCCCGGGCGTTGCCTTTGGTGAGAGCATCCCCGCGCGCGTAGTGTGTCTCGACCTTCAAGACCGTCCGAAACGGGCCGCGGTGCAAGACGGTGGTAGTGGCCCCCTTGTCGTGCTTGAGGGCGTACAACGCCTTGGTCGATCCGTTGTAGAGCCGGTCGTCGTAGTAGAACTGCTGGGTGGCCGACCCGCTGTGGGCGAACGTGACCGACACGGGGAATCCGCCCCCGCCGCGAACGGGTTGGGCCGTCCGGTAGAACTCATTGCCGACGTGGATCGACCCGTCGGTCGTCTCGACGTGGACGGCGTCGAAGGATGCGGCGGGTGGGGCATCCTCATCGTGTCCCCCCGGGACGTTCTCAGGCCCGCCGGCAAACAGCAGGAACCGGCGCTTCGCCCCGGGACGGGTCGCGCCGGCCAGCGGCAGCCACAGTCGAGCTTTTCCGCCGTCCGTGACAACCTGGGGCGCGACACGCGCAATGGCCCGGCCGCCATCGTCCAGCTCGACCACACGCAGCGAACGCGTCGCCGTCTTGTCCGTAGCGAACCCGTCCGGCAGGTCGACGTCGGCCAGGACGTTGAGCTGCCACGCCGGGCCGTTGGCCACGTCGACGATAGACACCTGCCGATGCTCGGGCCACAGACCGGCCGGCGGCTGGACATCGGTTGCAGCCAACGTTGCCGACGGTGGAATCGCGACAGCAAGGGCCAACACCGGGAACTTGCTCAAGGCTCGCATCGATCATCTCCGGAATGAATGCGGTCGGACGCTCCCAAGCCTCCGCGGGGGTCGGGCAGGTCAGGCCACCTCGAACGTCTCGTCGCTAACGATCGCCGACAGCGCGTTGCGCCGATCCGTCTGGCGGAACGCGTCGGCGCCGGACGGATAGCCCAGCGGCGTCAGCCACATGACGCGGTGGGTGTCGGGCAGCTCCAGGAATCGGTGGATGGGGTCGTGGTCGAACGCGCCGATCCAACACGTGCCCAATCCCTCCGCCCGGGCGGCCAGCGTCAGGTGGTCCACGGCGATCGTGACGTCGACGATGGCCATGTGCGCTGCGATCCAATGGTGCTTGCTTGGGTAGGACTTGCCGCAGGCGGCGATGACGACGGGCGCCTGACCGATAAACGTCTGGCCGTTGCACAGCTCGGCCAGCTTGCGACGGCGCTCGGCGTCCCGGGCCACCACGAAATGCCACGGCTGCACGTTGTTGGCCGACGGCGCAAGCCGGGCCGCGTCCAGGATGCGTTCCAGAACGGCCGGATCGACCGGGCGATCGGCATAGCTCCGGACGCTGCGTCGGGTCTTGATGACTTCATAGAAATCCATGTCGGGTCTCCTCGTGATGAACAGACTCCCCGTCCCCCTGCCAGACGAACGCTCGCACGTCGGGCCCGGCACCAGAATGCGCCGGACCGGCAACCGTCGTCAAGTCGTCCCATCACACCTGGTGGCTGGCGAGAACGCACGCGGCTATCATCATACTGTCGTCTCGAAACGACGGACCTTCCATGGCTGGCGATGGCACACACCCCGACGGCGGCAAGCGTTCCCTGATCGCGCGGGCCTTGCGACCCACCTGGGCGGAGCGGAAGCGCATGCTTCGCGTCGAAGCCTGGATCTTCGTGGGCGTATCCTACGGCTTGATCGCGTTCGCCCACGTCTGGCCGCCGGACTTCCGCAACCCCTCGCCGGCCTACGTCGGGACGGCCTGGGTGGCGTTCATGGTTCGCACGCTCGCGTCCCACATTGGCCTGATCTTACTGGTGATCGCAGCCGTGTCTGCTTGGGTCCGTCAGCGACGCTTGCTCATCGCGGTCCTCCCCCTCGTCGTCGTCACGCTCGGCCCGGACTGCTGGACGTTCCGTCCCCGCTCGGCCCCGGGCGTCGTCGGTGAGCGTGTGACGGTCATGAGCGTCAACCTGCTGAGTGTCAACCGGCAGACGCAAGCCATTATCGACGAGATCCGAGCCGCCGATCCCGACCTCCTGCTGCTCCAGGAGTACACGGAGCACTGGCACGACGCCCTGGGGGCGGCCATCGGGCAAGCCTATCCGCACGTCGCCCACAACTGCCGAGAGGACTCGTTCGGTGTGGCCATCTACTCGCGGCGACCCTTCCAGGGCCCCGTCACCATGAGGGTCCCCCTCGGGCAGGATGCCGAGCCGCAGATGCGGGCCGCTATCCGCATCGCCGACCTCGACGTCGCGGTCTACAACATCCACCTGCTACCCCCGCGGCGTCTGGACTACATCGTCGAGAGCCGATTGCAATTCGCCGATCTGCTGGAAGTCCTGTCCTCCGAGTCGCTGCCGGTCATGCTGGCCGGGGATTTCAACTTCAGCGCCAACAGCCCCCATGCCGACATCCTGGGACGCCTCGGCTTCGTGGATGCCCACGAGGTGGGCGGATGGGGCAGGGGAACGACCTGGCCGGTCAACGGCTTCTTCCGATGGATCCCGGGCCTCCGGCTCGACCACGTCTACCTCCGAGGCGGACTGACCTGCGCGACGTGTCGCACGGGCACGGGCTACGGCTCAGACCATCGCCCCGTCATCTGCGAGATTGGCTTGGCACGCTGAGGGGAACTGAAAGAGGATTCCTGGCGGGCTCCCTCAAGGTCTCGGAATAAGGGGTATCCGCCGACGCGGGTCTCCATGCGCGATCGCGTTTGGATCAGCGTCCGCGAACCGAGGGGGCACCCCAGAACGCCCCCGATCCCGTTCGCTGCCAGACCGCCAGGCACAACCCGGCCGCCATCAACAGCGCGGCGGAAAATGGTTGGCCCTTTGCGGTCCGCGTCGGCCCGCCGAGCGCGGGCGCGGGGACGTTCCATGCGAACCAGGGAACGAGGATGGGCACCGACACGTAGGAGAACGCGTCTGCGCCCTCCGTCACGGTCACGAGCTCGACCTGGACCTCGTCCTGCGGATGGGTGGGCGGGCCGAACGGCGGATCGGGGAAATGCGTCGCCTGCACCGAATAGAGGTCGTAGCCGGGCAGCGGCACAAACACGTTTCGGCCGATCTTCTCGGCGATCATCACCGCCAGCCAATTCGGCAGCTCGATTCGGCCGGGGTCCGCGTTCTGAGGGACGTAGGCGCGGAAGTGAAGGTGCCCCGAGTAGGCCGCATGGATGTGGTCGGCGAAGCCGTAGGCGGGGTTGCCGAGGAACGCACTGAGCTTGGCGAACTCGACGTGGTCGAACGCAAGCGCCCCGGCCGCGATGGACGCCAACCAGCTGCCCTTGAGCGTCAGCATCGGGTTGTGCGCCATGATCACGATGTTCTCACGCTTGTCCTTCGGACAATCGGCCAGCGTGCGGGTGAACCACGGCCAAGTGCCGCCTGCAAAGTCGTGCAGATCGCCGTCGTCATCTCGCGTCCCCAGGATCGAGGTGCTTCCGTCCCGAGAGCACCAATCCGGGCAGACGAATTGGACGCCGTTGTACTCGAACGCGAAGTTGTGAAAGTAGCCGTAACCGTCCGGCGTGGCGACGCGAACCGGCGCCTTGCGGAAGTTGGAAAACCCAGAGGCCGGATCGTCGGCGAGCTCCGCCAGACGCTGGTATACCGGCTCAAACGTCTGGGTGAAGTCGTATCCGTCCCGCCCGAACCGGACGTCATCGTCGCCGATGATCGGGACGTAGGGCACGTCGAGACCGTCGAGGATGTCCCTCGCCTCCTCGATGATCAGCCCGCCCTCGTGGGTGTCCCAGCCGATGTCGCCGGCCACGAAGACCAAGCGGATGTCCGCCCACTGTTGGTGCGCATTGACCCAGTCGACGCACTGCTCCAGCCTTCGCTTGTTCTGTGTGTAGTGGCTGGCGCGGACGTGCGGGTCGGCGATCACGACGAACGAGAAGGAATCCCCCGGATCTGCCATCAGGGGAGAAACCCACAGCATGCACACCGTAACCCAAACCAACCTATCGAGCGCCAACTTGCCGAACATCGCCGCTCACCCCCCTCTTGGTGCGCCCCCTCGAGACCCCCCGGGGGACCTATCGCATCCATTCGAGCGTTCGTGCGTCCGGGCAAAGCGTTGTGTGAGGAGTCGGTTGCAGCGGGGGTCGCAGGTACAACTGTTTGTCTTCCCCCCGGGGAGTGCATGGTCCTGTCAGGACCACCGCTCCTCATCAGATTATATGGGGGCTGATGCGGCCTGTCTGGACATATCCTCAGAACTTGTACGATGTGTTATCGGAAGCTTGAGTGAGTTGGTGCGTCAGGTCTTGACCAGCTCATACAGGCCGTGGCCGGCCCGTCGGAGCTTGCCCTGATCGGCCAGGGCTTCCCAGACCGCTCGGGGGTACTGAGCTGGCGGGCTGATGGCGACGACGCCGCCCTTTGACCCGCTGCTCATCGGGCCGACGCCCAACCGCGACTCATCGTCGAGGCGGGTGAGTTTGAGCCGCTTCTTGAAGGCCTTGAGAGCCCTGCGGAGCTCCTGCGGGTCCGGCGAGCCCGGGGTCTCCGGCGATTCCGACGAAGGCGGTGGCGCGGAATCCGACATGGCTGGCTCCTTGCGTTGGCACGTATGGGCGAATCATGTCCGCTTGTCCGGGCGAGGGCAAGGCCTTCTTGGGTCCGGCGTATCGCGACCCCGGTGGCGACGAACGCGGATAGGACGGCGAATGCTGGGTTGGAGGGAGGAATCGCGCCGCACGCGTCGCGCCCCGGGGTCGATGGAACCGCAGGCACGTGAGCCGCCAACAAACGAACCTGTCCCGTTTTCTCGTTGCTTGGGGCCGGACGAGGTGATATGTTGGGGACGTCGAGCAGCTCACGTGGCCTGTCGCCGGTGCTGTGGGGGGTGCCATGCCCCTGTTTGAGAAGTCGCCCGACCCGCCGCCCCGTATCCATGCGATCAACAACGTTCGCCTCGAGGCCAAGCCGGGATCCGAACCCGAGCTGCACTTCTTCTATGTGGACGTGCTTGGGATGGAGCCTGCCGAGGGGGAACCGGGCATGGTCCTGTTTCAGACACAGCGCATGCAGGTTCGCATTCTGCTCACGCCGGAAGCCCAGCCCTCGCCGATGCGACGGCGGCTCGTGCTGGAGGTCCCGTCGCTCGAACGGAAGCAAGAACAGCTCGAGGAACTGGGGATCGAATACGAGTGGTACCATGGGTTGACCTACACCGATCAACGAATCTTCCTGCTCGACCCCGCGGACAACCGCGTCGAACTCAAGCAGGTCTGGCTGCTGTAGCTGCCGGCTTCAGGCCTCAGGCTACAGGCTACAGGGTTGGCGCGACGAATCAGAAGCGAAGGCGTCAGGCCTGAAGCCTGAGGCCTGAAGTCTGGGGCCCAACATCTCCGGCGACCCGCAAGTTCACGGGGGACTGACCCCTGGCCCATCACAGAAGCGCGGACGTTGATCTGGGGCGAGCGCTTCAGTATGTTCCGGGGCGTTGCGCACGGACCGGCTGACGGCCCGTGCGGGCCCTGGGACCCAACCATGCCGAACGACGGCGAGCGTCACGAACGACAGGCCCTATCCCCCCCACGTCTGCACGTCATGGGGTTGGACAAGTCCTTCGGCGGGACCCATGCGCTTCGCGGCGTCGACCTGGCGGTCGGCGCGGGTCAGATCCACGGGCTGATCGGCGAGAACGGCGCGGGCAAGAGCACGCTGATTCGATGCGTCACGGGGGTGATCCGACCGGATGGCGGTCGTTTCGAACTGGATGGCCGGCGGCTGCAAGTCAGTTCGCCGCGCGACGCACACGCCCAGGGCATCGCCGTCGTGCACCAGGAGGCGGCCTGCTTCGGCGAACTGAGCGTGGCCGAGAACATGCTGCTGCCCGATCGGCTCGTCCGTCTGGTGAGTCGAGGGCCCGTCAACTGGCCGGCTACCTACGGTCGCGCGCGTGAAGAGCTCGCTGCGCTCCAACTCGACATGGACGTCCGGCAGCCCGCGTCTCGGCTGAGCGTGGCCGAGCGGATGCTCATGCAGATCGCCGCCAACGTCGCCCTGGACGTGCGGGTCCTGTTCCTCGACGAGCCGAGCGCAGCTCTGACGCAGCGCGAGGCGGAGGTGTTGTTCGCGCAGGTCCGACGGCTGGCCGAACGCGGCGTGTCGGTCGTCTTCGTCAGCCATCGGTTGGCGGAGGTCCAGGCGCTGTGCGACCAGATCACGGTGCTCCGCGACGGGCAGGTGGTCTGGACGCGTCCGACGGCGGACGTCCCGATCGACGCGATGGTCAGCGCGATGGTGGGCCGGGAGGTGGACATGAGCCGACGCCGTACCGCGTCAGCGGCAGGCGACCACCTGCTGGCCGTGTCGGGCCTGTCGGACGCCGCGGGGCGTTTCAGGGACGTCGACCTGACCGTGTCGGCCGGCGAGGTTGTGGGGATGTACGGGCTGGTCGGGGCAGGCCGAAGCGAGCTGGCGCAGGGGTTGTTCGGACTGCAGCGCCTGCGGGGCGGGACGATCGAACTCGCCGGCCGGCCGCACGCGCCGTCGACGCCGTCGCACGCGCTGGCGGCCGGGCTGGCCTACCTGCCGGAGGACCGGCTGGTTCAGGGCGTCTTCGCGGGATTGTCCGTCTGGGTGAACGCCACGATCTCGATGATGGCCCGGTGGAGCCGGGCCTGGCTGCGACGGTTCGGCACCGAGCGACAGCACGTCGAGAAGACCATCGAAGACATGCGGGTAGCGCTGGCCGATCCGCGACAGCGGATTGAGACGCTGTCGGGCGGGAACCAGCAGAAGATCCTGCTGGGCCGGTACCTGGCGACCGGCGCGCAGGTGCTGATCCTCGACGAACCGACACGAGGGGTGGACGTCAACGCCAAGGTCGAGATCCATGACCTGATCTGCAGGCTGGCCGATGAGGGCAACGGCGTGCTGGCGATCAGCTCCGAACTGCCCGAGCTGCTGCAGATCAGCGACCGGATCGTCGTGATGCGCGAGGGCCGGATCGCCGGCGAGTTGCCCGGCGAGACCGCCAGCGAAGAAGAGGTGGTCGCGCTGTCGCTGCCGACCGCGGAGCGGACGCTGCATCGCGCTGAGACACGCAAGCGCGGCGGGCGGCTGCTGTCGTGGCTCCGCGACGTGGGGTTGCTGCTGGCGGTGCTCGGGGTGATGGCGGTCATGTCGATCGCGCGTCCCGACGCGTTCGCGACGTGGCAGAACGCCGTCGACGTCGCCAGTTCGGTGGCGATCCTGACGATCCTGGCAGTCGGCGCGACACTGGTCATCGGGGTCGGGGGGATCGACATCTCGGTCGGATCGATGATGGGGCTGATCGGCGCGGCGGCCGGGTTGGCGGCCAAGGAATCCGGCTGGTCACCCATCGCGGCGCTGACGTTGGCGATCGGGTTGGGCACCGGCATGGGGATGCTCAACGCCGGCGTGTCGATGCTGGGCCGGATCCATCCCATCGTCGTGACGCTGGCCGGCATCACGATCTATCGGGGGATCATGCTGGCCGTGACGGGCGGCTACGAGGTGACGGATCTCCCGGAGACGTACCTGGCGATTGGCCACGGTCGGCTGGGCCCCCTGCCTAAGGTCGTGTGGTTTGCGTTGGCGGTGGTTGTGGCGGGCTGGGTCTTCCTGGCGTACACCCCGGTCGGGCGCCGTCTGCTGGCCGTCGGAGGATCGACCCGTGCGGCCGAGCAGCTCGGCATCTCGCGTCGCGCCATGACGCTGCTGGCGTTCGGCATCAACGGGGCGCTGGTGGGGCTGGCGGGGGTGCTTCACTCGGCCTACTACACGAAGGTGCAATCGAACACGGGCGAGGGGATGGAGTTGCAGGCGATCGCGGCCGCCGTCATCGGCGGCTGTGCGATCACGGGGGGAACGGGATCTGCGTTGGGCACGGCGTTGGGCGCGATCCTGATCGGGCTGGTCTACAACAGCCTGGTCCTGCTGAAGGTCAGCAGCTATTGGCATCTGTTGTTTGTGGGGCTGTTCATCTTGGGCGCGGTCGTCTTCGATACGCTGATGCGTCGGAGATGACGCGCGACGTTGCATCGAGCGTGACGTGCGAGAACTGGTGCTCTTACTGATTCTGGTCGGCGTCTGCGTCGGGTTCGGCGTGTCGGTGGACCAGTTCTGGGACGCGCAGAACCTGCTGGATCGCTCCCGATTCTGGGTCGAGACGGGCCTGGTCGCGGTGACGATGACGCTCATCATCGGCACGGGCGGGATCGATCTGTCGGTCGGGTCGATGCTGGCGTTGGCGGCGACGGCGGCGGGCGTGCTGTGGCGAGACGCCGGCGTGCCGATCGGAGTCGCCGCAGTGGCCGGCGTGGGCGTGGGCGTGCTGGCCGGCACGTTGAATGGGCTGAGCGTTCATCGGATCGGACTCCCCCCCCTGGTGGTGACGCTGGCGACGATGGCCGTCTATCGCGGGCTGGCGATCGGCCTGACCCAGGCGGATCCCGTTCGACACCTGCCCGAGTCGTTTCAATTGCTCGGATGGGGCACGATCGGTCCGGTTCCCGTTCAGGTGCTGCTCTTGATCGCGGTCGGCGGGGTGGGCATCCTCACATTGCGGCGGAGTTGGCTGGGGCCCGGGGTGCTGGCGATGGGTGACAATCCGGTAGCGGCCCGCTTCGCCGGGCTGCCGGTGGGACGAATGACGATCGGGCTGTACGCCGCGAGCGGGGCGGCCTGCGGCCTGGCCGGCATCATCTACATGGCCCGGTACGGTTCGGTGAACCCCGAGATCGCCGGGCGCGGGTTCGAGCTGGAGGTCATCGCCTGCGTGGTGATCGGCGGGACCCGCATCGTCGGCGGGTCGGCGTCGGTCGTAGGCACGCTGCTGGGCGTGCTGATCCTGGACCTGTGCCGGTTCGGCCTGGAGCTGTCGAGCGACGCGACCGGCATCGGTAGCCAGCAGCAGATCGTGATCGTGGGCGTCATCGTCGTGGCCACGGCCGTGCTGAACGAGTTCGGCGCCAGACGGGGTAAGCTCGCGACGTGATGGCCCAGCCGTGCGGCGCACCCCGCGCTTGCACGATGAGAGGGAAACTAATGTCTACCCACATGACGGTTGCATCTGCGTTGATGGCCATGGTGTCGCTGGGCGCGTCGGCCACGGCAGCGCCCGTGGTGACCAACGGCGGGTTCGAGACATTACAGAACGGCCTCCCGGTCGACTGGAACGCAGTCGTCGGGCATCGCGACAACCGCTACGAGACAAGCACGGACGCGCATACGGGCCAACGCTCGCTGCGACTCCTGCGCGTGACAGACAAGGGGGAGGTCGGCTTCAACCGCACCTGGGGGCCCAATTCTGGCCAACAAGGCAAGATGCTGGGGCAGCGCAAGGGCGGGCTGGCGTTCTGGTACAAGGTCGTTCGACTGAACGACAAGGCCGACATGCAATTCATGGCCATCCCGATGAGCGACCGGCCGCTCGAGGAAACCAACGCACAGCGAAGCGTGTACACCGTCCCGCGAGCCCACGTCGGTGACGGTGAGTGGCATCGCGCCATCCTCAAGTATGACTACAGTGCCGCAACGAAGGTCAAGTGGGTCCACGTGTCCGGTCGGCTCAACACGGGAACCGGGGAGGTCCTCGTCGACGACGTCGCGTACCTGCCGAAGGTCGGGCCGCTGGTCGAGGTGACCGGCGTAGAGCTGGCCACCGTCGGGAAGGCGGGGGATGAGCGGTTCACCGTGTCGTGTCTGGTCAGCAACCGGGGGGATGAACCGACCGGGCCGATCTCGGTCGGGCTATCGGTTCCCAAGGCATGCCAGGTAACGTCGCCGCCACAGGCGGGTGCGGCGGAGGCGCTGGGGGTCGACCAGAAGCGATCGCTGGCGTGGACGGTCCGCGGCCGGCGGGCGGCGGGCGATAAGGTGACGATCCGCATCGACGGCGCATCGGTATCGGTCCGCGAGGCGATCGTGTTGCAGCCGAAGTTGGAGGTCTGGCTGGCCCCTGCTCAGTCCATCCTGCTTGGGGATCGCCCGACCAAGTTGTCCGCGCGGATCGCCAACACCGGAACGGCCGCCGCTCGGGACGTCCGACGGATCGTCATGCTGTCCCCCGCGGGAACGCTGAAATTAGAAGGGCCGGTGGCCCCATGGGAGACGCTACCTGTCCTGCTGCCCGGGACGGCCGCCGTGCCGAGTTGGACGCTGGCGCCCCTGAGGCCCCATCGAGAAGCCAAGGTCACGATGTCCGTTCTCTCATCCGACGCCGGCGCCGTGACGCACCATCAGACATTCGTCTGCCTGGGCGGGATGGGCAAGGCGCGGGGCGATGACGTCCGTTGGCGGGCCCGCGGGGTGGAGTTGGTCTTCCATGGCAGCACGCTCGGCCACGGCGCGTTGAGCGTCTACGCCGATCCGCCGGACGGCAAGGGCGGTCGCCGACTGGTCGGACGCATCCCCCGAGCGGGGCGTGTGTTGGTCGCCAACGCGCCCGGCCAACCCGCCGACGACGTGGTCGACTTCTTCGGCCAGCTCACCACGACGGCGGAGCAGGCCCGTATCGTCGCCCGGCAGACCGATCGGGACGGCGCGAAGTGGACGCTGACGGTGCGATTCACGCCAGGACCGGCCGCCGGCCTGGTGCGTGTGGACTACGAAGTGCAGTGCGATCGCGATCGGCAGGTACGGGCGTTCGAAGGGCCTATGCTCTGGGCCGGCGAGGGGGCGTTCGGCGGCAAGAAGCGCGACGCGGTCGTGCCCGGGATCGAGTGGCTCATCCGCGAGGAGATCAGCAGCAGCGATCTCGACTTCGCGCCGAACCACGGGCATCGCACACGGTACGTCCCGCACCCGAACGAGCTGACCTGGCCGATCATGGCGGTCGCGCATGACGGGGTGGGCGTAGGGTTGATGTGGGACCCGCATCAGCGGTTCGACGGGCAGCGCCGCGGGCCGCAGCCGGTCTTCGCCTCGCCCGATCACTTCGACCACCGCAATCATCACCTGATGGGCCTAATGCTGCCGACGGTGCGCGAGATGAAGCAGCGGAACGTCCGACGCGCTCCCGAGCCCGTGGCGATCCAGGCCGGGCAGAAGTGGACGCTGTCGGCGGACCTGTGGGTCAACGGCACCGCTCGCGACAGCCTGACGGCGCTGGACACCTGGATGGACGTCCACGACCTGCCCGCCCCCATGCCACCTCCGCGCGGCGATTGGGCGAAGGAAGTCACGTTCAGCATGACGGCCTACATCGAGACGATGTACGACCCCAACGCCGACGGGTGGATCTCGTCGGTGGGCGGACCCGGGGCGCTCCAGGGGCCGCCCGGGCCACATGCTCACTTTGGGCTGGACGTGTGGATGGGATCGCATCTGGCGGACGACGCGGGCGTCCGCCAGCGATGCCGGGCGATGTTCGACCGGATGTTCGCCCGTCGCAACCGACCAGTGTCCGGGAACGACGTAGGCTACATCATGGACCGGCCCGATCGAGCGCTGACGTCCCGCGCGTTGGGCGTCTCTCGGTTGATCCACGCTCAAGGCCCGCAGGGCGAATGGCGGTTCGACGCCGACCACAAGGACGAACGAGTCTTCAAGGGGTTCGACTACCACGAGCTGGGCCCCGACAACGCCGTCGAGGTGGGCACGTGCGCGCAGAAGGCCTATCAGATCCTGCTGCTGGCTCGTCTGACGGGGGATCGGCCGGCGTATGAGGCGGGGCTTAGGACGCTGGCCTTCATGAAACGGTTCGAGGTGCCCCGGGCCGCCCAGGTCTGGGAGGTGCCCGTGCACAGTCCCGACATCCTCGCGGCCGCCGACGCCATCGACGCGTACCTCGAGGCGTATCAGATCGACGGCAACAAGGACCACCTCACCGAGGCGGTTCGCTGGGCGCGGGCCGGGCTGCCGTTTGTCTACGTCTGGGACACGCCCGAGTTCCCGTGGATGCGGTACGGATCGATCCCCGTGTTCGGTGCGAGCTGGATGAAGTGGAGCTGGATCGCCAACCTGGTCCAGTGGAATGGCCTGCGGTACGCCTACGCGCTGATCAAGCTGGCCCGCTATGACGATTCGCGACCGTGGCGGCGGATCGCGACCGGGCTGACGACCAGCGCGATGTACCAGCAACACCCCGACGGCAAGCTCAAGGCCCTGTGGCCCGACAGCATCCGCGTCGACGGCCCGGGCCGGAGCGGCTGGGAGTTCGCGCCGCGACTGATCCTCAAGAACGTCTACGCACTGACCGGCCGCGACGAGGTGCCCACCACGAAACGCGTCGACGGGTTCGTCCTGAGCGCCGTCGGCACGTTCCGTCAGGTCACGTCGACCGATGGCGGGCTGCAGGTCAAGCTCGAGCTGCCCGAGCCGCTGCGGGGTTGGCTCGTCGTCGCGGGAACGTCGAAGCCGACAGCCGTTCGCCTCGGCGGGCCGTCGAAATCCCAGCAACTCACCCCCCTACCACCCGACACGGCTGTGCTCTCCCAGGCCGGTTACCTCTACCGCCCTGCGTTGCGCTTGCTGATGATCGCCCTGCCCACGTCGGGCACACACGACATCACCATCGGCGGCGTCAAGCCGCGTCCCGGCCGGCTCATGCCCGAGATCCGCGAGGCGATCAACTTCGAGTTCAACCGCGACCCCGAGGGCTGGCAAGCGACGCACGACGTGACCGACCTGACCGTCAAGGACGGCCGCCTGATCGTGCGAACCACCGGCCCCGATCCGTATCTGACGCGCCCCGCCCTCCGCGTGCCCACCGCGTCGGTCAAGACGATCACGATCCGCATGCAAGTCGACCGCGGCGCAAACGCCCAGCTCTTCTGGACGACCAACGCCTCCCCCCAACCCGACGAAGCCAAGAGCCTCCATTTCCGCCTCCACCCCGGCCAAATGCACGATTACCGCCTCCCCGTCAGCACCCACAAAGCCTGGACGGGTCAACACATCACCAGCATCCGGATCGACCCGACGGATCAGGCCGGAGCACGTGTAGGGATCGAGTGGGTTCGGGGAGAATAGACAGATGGGACGCGACCTGCCCACGGTCGATCGCACTTCGGCAGAGGATGGGACCGGTTTTTTATGTTGACCCGAACCGTTTCTTGAGTACACTTCCCTCGTAGTGACCTTCTAGGGGTTGGGGAATCAGTGCACGTTTGCCCCCAAACACCGGTTTCTTCGGAGTGACCATGGGATGGAGATCCGCTCGGACGCCATACAGGATGCTGTGAAGGGGATAGAACGCCGTGCAGAGAGGGAAGCAGACTTTCGCAAGCTGTATGATATTTACGTCGATCGCGGGGTCTTAAGAAGTCTCACACCCAATACAAACCAGATCATACTCGGGCGCAGAGGGGTCGGCAAAACGCACCTCCTTCACTACTACCAAGATCATGTCCTGACCAGGCCCAAACCTGTTCTTTTCCAGCTTCACGACTGCCGGAAACTAGGAAGCGGTCTTGCTTCAGTCAGCGAGAGCCCGGTGAGCATAGCCATCAACATGTTTACCGAGTTCCTGAACAACGTTGCATCTGCCGCTTTCGACTCTCTGGATACGATCGAAGGCGGCGCCCCTGAGGATGCCGGTCTGGCAGTTCTGGCGTTCCAGGACACGATCAGCAGACCGGGCCGAGCTGGATCCCTGCTAGACTTCACCAACCTTGGCAACACCCTCGACAGGTTCCGAGCTGCCTGTGAGAAGGAATCCCTGATCCTTGCACTCGACGAGTGGGTCTCCATACCGTTGCAGGCCCAACCCTATTTCGCGGAGTATCTGAAACGAACGTTCTTCACTAACCCCTGCATATGCTGCAAGATAGGAACGGTAACATACCAAACCAGGATGTCCGCACAGACGAAACACGGTACGATTGGTTTGGAGAGCGGGGCTGACGTCTTCAGTGACATAAACCTTGACAATTACTTCGTCTGGGAGGAGGACCAACCTGGTGTACAAGACTTCTTTGCTCAGGCGCTCTACAATCACCTCGCCGAGGGCGTAGGGTGGGATTTGGACATCGATCCCTCTCGAAAACAGGCCCAGGTGGTATCCACATTCTTCACTCAAGAGAACATCTTCATTGAGCTCTGTAGGGCTGCCGAAGGGAATTGCCGTGATTTCCTGAACGTATTCCGGTTGGCTTACCAGGACTTCTATAGAGACCACAATGCAAATCGCATAGGAATCCGCAACCTGAACACCGCTGCGGAGGCCTGGTACCAGCAAGACAAGCTGCGAAACTTAGGCGAAGAGAGTAATCTCGAGGAGTTCCTGAACCACCTGATACAGAATGTGATTCGAAAACGGAAGTCAAAGACGTTCATGGTCAGCTACCGCGACATCAGTCATCCTCTGCTCGCCAGGCTTTTCTCTGCCCGGCTTCTGCACCCCCTGCGAACTACGTGGACGCATCCGGACCGTCCGGGAGAACCATATCACCTTGTCACCATCGACTATGGGTGCTATCGAGCGCTCCGGAACACTCGCGCCGAACCATCCCAGCTCGTGTTCTTCTCGACCGGGAGCGAAGAGCACGATGACCTGGTCCCACTCGACGACCGGCGCAGCATCAGGCGGATCGCCCTGGAAAGAGAAACCCTAAATAGAGTTGCGCCCGGTTGGGGCCACGCATAAAATAGGCGTTCCTATAGAGTTATAACGACGACCCGCTTCGGCGGGTCGGCAAGGAGGAACGCCTATGCAACGGATTGTGATCGAGTT
>Ga0180432_10002365_pt1 | contig 28344 bp, 53 predicted proteins | sample SS_ome_10_FD_132414 | JGI IMG/M metagenome (GOLD analysis project Ga0180432, IMG submission 132414) | Hypersaline lake sediment archaeal communities from the Salton Sea, California, USA - SS_1_MS_2 metaG | ecosystem: Environmental > Aquatic > Non-marine Saline and Alkaline > Hypersaline >... | reverse complement strand
ATGGGGGACTCGCACCGGGACCTGTTCGAGAACATCGTCGAGATCCTCGACGACCTGTTCCACGACCTGATCACCACCGGAGAGCTGGCGCAGTTCCTCAACGACCGCGGGTGGGCGCGCCAGAAGGGAGATCATGATGTCAAGAAAGCTCCCGCCGCTCGGGTCAGGCCCGGAGGGGCTGCTCGAGATCAACGGCGAGTTCGTGCCGGCCGGTTGGATGTTTCACGACGAGATCCGCGGCCTACAAGTGTGCGGCGGCGGGAAGTGCTTCGCGTTCTCGAATGTCGTGTCGAGTGGAGATGTGAAAGGCGGGTGCATGGTCGACCCGCGCAACAAGCCGAACTGTGTGGCGTACGTGGTCGTCGGAGAGAGTCTGTGTCCGCTGGCGGCTCAGCGCAATTACGAGACGCTCAGCCAGGCGCTCGAATGGATCGAACACGTTCAGGACAGGGGGAGACCGTGAAGCTCAACGCGACGCACGCGAAGAAGTTGCAGCAGTACGTCGACCGCATGTGGGGCGAGAACCTGTGCGATCGGTGCAAGGGGAAGCAGTGGAGTTTGACGGGGCCGTACAAGCTGGTGATCCAGGAAAAGATCATGACCACCAAGACGGCGGTTGGCGGCCCGGGGATCGCGCTTGGCGCGCTGACGTGCGCGCGCTGCGGATATACGATGCTGCTCGACCTGGGTTTGACTGGTATACTGCCTGACCTCAAGGACAAGGAGAGCAAGCCGGCGCCGGTCGTGCCGGCGCCGAACGGGAAACCGTACAACTAGTTCGCGGCTCGTCCAGGCCGGTCGAGGGCGCTGCGTGTCTCTCATCAATTCACGTCGGGCTCTTGCCTCTCCGTGCTCGACTGGCCTGTACGGTACGCGAACAACAACGAAAGGAGTCGAGGGGTGGACAAGGACAACGAGAAGAAGAAGCGCGAGCGCAGGATGCCGAAGCTGGTGCTCGAGAAGTTCACCAAGGAGACGACCGACGAGAGCGGCGAGAAGTATCCGATCCGTCTGATCCGCGCGACGTTCGGCGACAGGACGGCGGAGTTCCGCAAGCGGGTCGACGCTGAGAAGTGGGGCAAGGAGAAGCGCTCCGAGTGGAAGAAGCGCGACCTGCTCGACAAGCAGCGGGGAGCGGCGCGCAAGGTCGTCGAGCGCTGCGCGGCGAACCTCGTGCTGATCCGGGAGGACGCCAGCTCGGCGGCCGGGCTGTTCACGCCGGCGATGTTCGGGCACCTCGACCAGGCGATCCAGCAGCTCGAGCAGTACATCGAGGCGGCCGAAGTCGCGGTCGAACTGGTCGCCGAGGAAGGTGAGAAATGACCAAGGCCAAGGCGAAGAAGAAGCAGGACAGCCGGCTCAGCCGACACGTCAGGTCGATCATGGTCAAGAAGGGACTCACGCTCGACGAGGTCGCCGCGGCGATGGGGGTCTCGGCGGCCTCGGTGTCGACGACGCTCCGGCGCGGTCGGCCGACGACGACGAGCCTCAAGAAGATCGCCGAGGCGATCGACGAGCCGGCGGAGTCGCTGCTCGAGTACTGCGGGTAAGGGGGCACCATGAACGACCAGACAACCTGGCAAGAACAACGACAGCTCGGCATCGGCGCCAGTGAGATCGGGATCCTGATGGGGGCGCCGGCGTTCGAGCGCGACGAGCTGGACGTCTACCTGTCGAAGATCGGGCCGCCGGTCGTCAACGACGAGGACATCGCGGACTTCCGCCGCGGGCACACGTACGAGGCGCTCGCGCTCGCGCTCGCTGCCGAGGCCGTCGGTGTCGGCATCGATCGCGCGACGGGGGGCGACGTTCAGCGGTTCTGCTTCACGGCACCGGACGCACCTCACGTTCGGTGCACGCTCGACGGGCGCTTCGACGACGGCTGGCTGGCGGAGGCGAAGGCGCCGCGGCCGTGGATCCTGTCGGAGATGCTCGAGAAGGGGATCCGCGATCTGTACGCTTGGCAGATGCAGGCGCAGCTCGCCTGCGTGCCAGACGCTCCGGGGGTCCGGTTCATCCTGTACGACGTGGTCGAGGTGAAGGTACACGTCGTCGAGGTGGAGCGCGACGACGAGATGATCCGGCAGCTCAAGGAGAAGGCCGAGCAGTGGTGGGCCGATCACGTCGACGCCAGGATCCCGCCGGACCCTGACCAGGCAGGAGAGGGCGCCGAAAGGCGGATAATCAAGGTACCTGGCGAGTACGTCGACATCGACGGCGACGCCTGGCTTGACGCGCTCGAGCAGTTCGTCGACACCGCGGCCGCGCTCGATCAAGCGAAGGAGCAGCACGACAAGGCCAAGAGCAGGATCCAGGCCGCGATGAAGGAGTCCGGGCTAGGTAAGGTCCGGATCGCCGGCCACCGGTTCAAGTGGCACGAGCAGCCAGGCCGGATCACGTTCGACAAGCGACGGCTCTCCGCCGAGCATCCGGAGATCGACATGTCCAGGTACGAGAAGATCGGGAAGCCGTTCTTCAAGTGGGGATATTGGGCACCGAAAGGAGTGAAGTCATGAACCAGAAGAAGGGCAACGGGGCGGCGCTCACTGTCTGGGATCACGCGAAGGGGATGCTGAACAAGTACAGCGCCAACATCAAATCGATCGCGCCAACAGGCACCGACGCCAAGCGGATCCAGGCGACGGTGTTCGAGGCGATCCGGAGAGAGCCGAAGTTGCAGCGCTGCTTCCAGACTGAGGACGGTTTCACCGCGCTGATCAATTCGGTGATGCTGAGCGCGCAGTACGGTCTCCCGCCGGACGGCGTGCACGCGGCGATCACTCCGCGGCGTTTCGGCCACGTCGCCGGGGCGATCTTCATGCCGATGTGGCAAGGACTGGTCTCGGTCGCGTACCGGAGCGGCCTCGTGCAGGACGTCCGGGCCCGGGTCGTTTACGAGAAGGATCTGTTCGACTTCGAGGACGGCCGGGACTGGAAGCTGACACACACACGCCACGTCGGCGGTGATCCCGGCAAGGTGATCGCGGCCTGGTGCATCGTGACACTGACCAACGGTGGACAGATCCCGGAGGTCGTGTACGAGTACGAGGTCGAGCGGGTGATGCGCTCGAGCGGCAGCGTCGAGAACGGCACCGCCAAGCCTGGCAGCGTCTGGGATACGTGGGCCGACGAGATGTGGCGCAAGACGGCGGTCAAGCGTGCGCTCAAGTTCGCGCCGGTCGACGATAACATGCGCCAGCTGATCCACGTCGACGGGCTCGGCGAGGCCGGGCTGTCGCAGACGGACAAGACGATCGATCTCGACCCGTCGGACTTCGAGGTCTCACCGGGTCCGGGGGCGCCGGAGGTGGACCAGGATGCAGTCGCCGACATGGTCGGCGAGGCGGCAAGCCGCGGCGGCGGTCGGCAGTCCAGGGTCGTGAAGCCGCAGGAGAACGGCCAGGGGCGCTCTCAGTCCGCGGACAAGGGGGAAGGGGGCGGAGGGGCCAGCGGGCAAGGAGCGGCGGATAGCGGGCCGTCTGGCGAGCCCGACAGGCACTGCGAGGGGTGCGGGGCTGTCGGTGTCGAACTGGTCGACGGGCAGTACTGCTCGAGCTGTCTGCCGGAGCCACCGGACGACGAGCCGGAGCCTACCGGAAACGGCGGCCAGCGGACCCTGCTCGACCCGTGAGCGCGGCCGGGGACCAGATCGCGCCGTACGGGGGAGAGCCACCGCGGCAGCGGCACAGCTCGACCTCGTGCGACGCGGCAGACTCCGTCGTCGCCGTCGAGGGGACCATCAAGGACCGCGTGCTCGCGTTCATCACCGAGCGGGGCCCGTTCGGGGCCACCGACCAGGAGATCCAGGACGGGCTCGGCCTGACCGTGAGCACGCAGGTTCCTCGGCGACGCCAGCTGCAGCTCGAGGGGCTGATCGGCGACTCTGCGCTGGTGCGCGAAAACAGGTCCGGCCGGATGGCTGTCGTCTGGATCCGGCACCAGTTCGACCGCGTCGGGTTCGATCCGGTGAAGTCGACGAAGGAGAAGTTGCGCGACGCGCTCGAGCGGGTTGCCCAGCTCGAGGCCGACCTCGAGGACGCGCGGCGGGAGATCGCCGTGCTCAAGAAGGACGGCCCGCAAACCAGCTTCCGATTCTAGGGAGGGGGATCATGGAACGAATACAACTCAGGTTCGAGAAGGTCGAGAGGGGCGACATCGTCCAGCGACCGGTGAACAAGGGAACCGGGTTTCTCTCGGTCAAGGCACCGGGCGCCGGTGTGTTGATCACCGACGCCGACGATCGCTCGCGGTACGTCAGGCGCGATCAGCTGCTGGCGTTCATCTCGAGCGGGGAGCAGGAGATGATCGTCAACCCGTGGGAGGAAGCAACCGAGGCGGTCCGAGTCCCGCCGACGGGGAGTGGGAATTCGGAGTAGTTGATCGACTCGGTTCGAGCTGGCATACTGCCAGCAGGCAGACTGTCAGGACGAAACTCAGTGAACTGTACGTCGACACACAGAGCCGGCCGAGTCCCTCCCTACTCGTCCGGGGTGGTCTGCCGCTCGGCTGGCTCTTTGTGTCGACGTGCCAGGGGATAGCCGATGCGCAGAACCGGACCGCACTTCTCGCAGGTCGAGAGCAACATCGATCGCGAACCAGAATTCCGTTCTCTACCGCGCGACGCGCGCGACCTTTGGAAGTACCTGATCATCACCGGACGCAAGGCGCGTCCGTGCGACGGGCTCGTCGTCGCCAGCCTGGCCGAGGTGGCGATCGACCTGCTCTGGGAACCACCGACGATCGAGGGGCTGCCGGGCGCGCTCCCGCAAGTGCGCGACGCGTTCCGGGTGCTGATCGAGCGGCGTTGGGTTCTCGCCGACTGGTCGGCCTGCGTGCTCCTGCTCCCGCGGCTGCTCCGACACCGTCCGCCGGCGAACCCGTCGGTCGTCGCCGGATGGCAGTCCGCGCTTGCCGACGTGCCGGAGTCGCCGCTCAAGGCCGAGTGGCTCCGGATAGCGTTCGAGGTGGTGAAGGAACTGCCGGCAGACGACAAGGGAAAGCGCAATCGTCTTGACACCTTCGTCGAGCTGTTCGGCGAGCAGGAACCGTCGACACTAGACGGTGTACCAGACGGCCTCGACACCGTGTCACAGACGGTGTTGCCAGGGTTGGATACACCGTGTCGACACACTAAGACCGGGACTCTGACAGGGACTGTTACTGGAACCAGCGCGCGGACGCGCGTCGAAAAAGAAATAGAGATCGAAGAAGAAGAACCAGGACGTGCTCGACATCGTCTCGTAGCGGTCTGCCTCGAACTGTGGCCAGCCTGGCCGGAGGAGCAGGCGACGTCGTCCGTTATGCGGCTCAAGGGGGCTGGGCTCGGCCTCGACGACACGGCCTGGGAGCGCGTGATCCGCGACGCGTACAACAGGGCGGACCCGAACCTCCCGAATACGCAGATTCACCGGACGATTTACGATCAGGCACAGTACCATCTCAGGACGCGCGAGAGGGCCTCTGATGGCGCCGGCGACGCACGCAGGCTCAAGCCGCTGTTGCAGGTCGTCAGCGAGCAGGAAGGCGGAGAGGGGGCCTCACGATGAACGAGGAGCGGAGACGAGAGGGGCGGGTTCCTCCGTACAGCGCCGAGGCCGAGGAAGCCGTACTCGGTTCTGTGCTGCTGAACAACGACGTGATCGCCGAGCTGCGCGGGATACTGACCCCGGGGGACTTTTACGTCGAGACCAATCGCAGGATCTACGAAGCGATCCTCGAGCTAGCCCCGAAGTCCGTCGTCGATCATGTGACTCTCGGCCAGGAGTTGAAGCGGCGCGGAGATTGGGATCGGATTGGAGGAGCGGCCGCGCTCGACGGACTGACCGACACGGTCGCGGCCGTCGCCAACTTCGAGCACTACGCGGGGATCGTCCGCGACAAGGCCGCGGTCCGAAGGATGATCTACGCGGCGCAGCAGATCGTCGCAGACGGGTTCGCCGATCACGACGACCTCGGCGAGTACCTCGGCAAATCTCAGCAGTCGATCAACGCGGCGGCGACAGCCGGGCTCGGCGCACTTGAAGGCCCGGAGCTGGTCGGCGCGAGAATCCTCGACGTCATCGAGCAGGCGGTACAGGGCAAGGAGCCAGAAGGCATCGTCCCGACCGGGTTCTCGCACATCGACAACACGACCGGCGGGCTCTGGCCGGGAGAGATGACGATCTTCGCAGCTCGTACCAAGATGGGTAAGACGGCGTTCGCTCTCAACCTCGGGAAGAACGCAGCGCGGAAGGCCGGGAAGCGAGTACTCTGGTTCAACCTCGAGGACAGCAAAGCCAACATGCAACAGCGGCTCATTGCTCAGGACACCAAAGTATCGATGACCAGTATCCGGCGGCGCCAGGTTCCGCCGGAACTGGCACCGATCATGGTCGACGCCGGAGCGTCGATCAGCGAGCTTCCGTTCTGGGTTCTCAATCGAGCTGGGCTCACCGCAGATCAGATCGTCTCGATCTCTACCACGTTCAAGGCGAAGCACGGACTCGACCTCGTGATCATCGACCACCTTCGCAGGGTCAAGCACTTGAAGGGGCAGGACTTCCGGATCGGTGTCTCGTACGTCGGCACAACGATCGCCGACATGGCGTTGAACCTAGGAGTTCCAGTGCTCGCACTGCACCAGCTCAACCGCTCGGTCGAGAACAGGGAGGACAAGCGGCCGAGGGAGTCTGACCTGCGCGAGAGCGGGATGCTCGAGGAAGATGCGCGCAACATCTGGTTCCTGTACCGAGATGCATATTACGACGAGAACGCGGACACCAACATCGCAGATCTGATCGTATCGAGGTCGAACCACGGACCGACCGGAGTCGTCAAGCTGTTCTGCGACATGCCAACGATGAAGTTTACAGACCTGGCCGACGACAACCCGTACGCTACGCGTACACGGGCGGACACTGGAACAAGCTACTGACGGAGGGGACAATGACAGACGAACCGCAAGAGACGAACGAGTACATCGAGGAGCGCGTCGCGGAGGTGATCGACGAGACGTTCACGCAGATCGACGCGGCCGTCGCGCCGTATCTCAGGTTGCTCCGGGGGAAGCTGCTCGAGGTGACGACTACCAAGCTGAACGACGAATTGATCCAAGGGTACGCCGAGTCGCTGATCCGGGCCGAGGCTGACATCGCTATCCGCAAGCGCCAGGTCGAGGTCAGGTTCCGCGTGATGTTCCTCGGCCTGGCCGACCAGATCAGGACGCCGGGAAAGGAGAGCGACGATGAAGGCTAAGTACAGCTGCCCGCACTGCGGCGGGCCGATGAACGTGGAGGTGACCGAGGTGTCAGTCAAGATCACGAGAGAGAGCACGAGCAGAAAGCTCGACCCGGCGATGTCGCTGGTCGTGTACCAGTCGACGAACAGGGCGGGGCGACACGATGCGACCGGGGCGTTCAAGCCGGAGGCGCTCGAGTACAAGAGGTTGCACAGCGTTTCGCCGAAGTTGATGCTCCCGATCCCGCACGGACTGGACGCGGTGAATAAGGCACGAAAGGTGCTCGGCGCGCTGCGCGGGATTGGAGACGGACAGCTCGACGCGTTCGTGTACTTCGGACACGGGACGACAAAGTCGTTCCCGTCGATGGGGTTCGGTCTCGGCTTCTCCGGTGACCGCGACGTGCGCCAGCTGGCGGCCGAGATCGCCAGGGTCGGCGGCGGGAACATCTTCGTCTGCCTGTACGCGTGCCTGACCGGGAAGGGGTTCGGCGTCGCCGACTGGCTCGGAGACGAGCTGCGCGACCGGCTCGACGAACCCGGCGCGCGGGTGTTCGCTCACCTCGGAGCTGGGCACACGACGAAGTTCCCGTTCGCCGAGTACTCCGGAGAAGGCGCCGGAGACCTCGGCGTGCCGGTCATCGGCTCGAAGGATCCGCTCTGGCGCAAGTGGGTCAACAAGCTGCAGAACGACCAGGCGTTCCGGCTGTCAATCCCGTTCATGACCAAGCAGGAGATCAGGGAGGCGCTCGCGTGAAAATCACGATCATCTGGATCGTCATTTGGGCGATAGGGTTCAGTTTAGCGTTCATCGGCGGATACGGTTTCGGAATGAATCACGCCGAGTCGGACGAGCCGACAGTCGAGGTCGGTCCGGTCGGGCAGTGTCCGCCGTGTCCGGACGCGGGGCCGCGAGAAGTCAGCATCGACCCGTGGGCGTTCAACGTTCTGGAAAAGGCGATGCGCGCGCTGCGCGAGTGCGACGCCGATCGGAAGCACTGGCAAGAACTCGCCGAGCAGTGCACGGCGACGAAGCTCGAGGTGAAACGATGACGGCGAACCCAAAGGTGATCGTCGAGGGTGGGAAAGTCTACTTCGGCGAGTGGTATCTGTCGCTACTGATCAACAGGGGGACGGACATTCGCTCAGGAGAACCAGACCTCGGACTCGAGATCAGGATCGGCGGAGGGTGTTCGTCGGCTGGCACAGACTGGCGGAAGGAGTTGTCGGCGCTCTTATCTGAACCTGGATCGTCCATCGACTACAAGACTGCGGGGCAAATAGAGGCGCGCGTTGCACAGCGTCTAGCTCCTGTCGCGGAGAGGTTCATGCGGGAACTGGTCGAGGAACTGGACAAGGCCGCAAAGGACGAGGCCGCGAAGCTCTCCTTGTCTGGGGACTAAGTGCGACCTGTGATAGAATGCGAGCAACCGAAAAGGGCGCGCGGTGTGCCCGACAGGAGAGATCGATGCGACAACGCGGATTTAAGATAGGACGACGACTGCTAATGACCAAGGACGAGCAGCGCAGAACGGACAGGATCGACGCTGTCTGTGCGGTGATCGTCATCATTGCTGTCATCGTTCTCTCCTGTCTAGTTCGGTGAGGAGAGACGGATGATCGACTACAACGACCCTCGGTTGAAGCGAGCGCTGATTGCTGTTGTTGTGACGCTGGCGCTGGCGATCCTATGGCTACTGATCTTTGCTCCGGCGCTGGCGTCCGGACGGGAGGCGGAACCATTCGATGTGCAACTCGAGGGGGCGGAGCAGACGAGCGGCTGGTGTGAACTCGACGGCTGGTGTCCGCCGGAGTACGTAGAAGGGCCGCAGACGGCGGAGGTCGACTTCCCGCGGGCCGAGCACTTGCGGACGATCGGCCGGCTGTCCGACGGCATCTGGGAGTACTACACCAAGCGCGGCGAGCTGCCGTTCTGGACCTGCGGCGAACCGCTCCGCGGCGACCAGGCCCGCGACAAGATCCTCGAGGTGGCGTACAACGTCGTGAGAGCAGCGCACGAGGCAGGAGACGAACGACACCAGCTCAACGTCTGGGGCTGGGCCGGGACGATCTCGACGGAGTCACGGTTCGACATCTGCGCACTCGGCACGAACCCACGGAAGCTGGCCTATCGACTGCACGTACTGAAACCGCGACGGCTCACGGTGTCTCACACCAAGGCCGACATCGTCCGCGCGATCAACGATCCGCGGATGGAAGCGCGGTGTCGCTCGTACGATCTCGGGATGGCCCAGACGCTCGACACGCATTATCGCAAGTGGCTTCGCCGGAATCACCAGCAAGGGAACAAGGCCGACCTGCTCGAGTACCGCGGTCTCAACTGGCAGGCGGTCTACATGCACTCGCTCGCGGTGACGTACGACACCGATCGGCCGTGGCGGTACTGGCCGGGGCGACCATCGGACGACAAGGACGCGAAGGTGACACGACACGCTCGCCGCCTCGGAGCGACGAGAGAGGAGATTTAGCGATGCAGAAGAAGTTCACGGTCGCAGTGTTCGAGGAGCAAGCCTGGACCGACAGGACGCAATCTCCTCCGAAGGCAAAGCGGCTCGACAACATCACGATCACGCTGGACCTCGTCGGACAGAACGGGATCCGTTCAGTCCGGAACTTCGCGCGCGGTCGGGCCGAGGCGGTGAAGCAGGCGAAGCAGCTCGGCCTCGTCGTGCGGAAGGTCTCGCTGGTCGCCGACGCCGACGCAGGGTTCGACCTCGTCGTGTACGTGGCGAACCGCGGAGCGGCCGGAGCCGCGGCCGGGCTGGCGAGCAAGAAGAAGAAGGCCGTCCGGCCGAACATCCTATCAAAGCGCTAGCGATGGGGAGCAGGATCTGCGATCTGGTCTCGGCCGTCGACGCTCCGTACCAGTTCGGCCTCGACAACGCCGATGGCGACGTCGTCGCTGGTGCGAACGAGTACCCGGACCTCGAGGTGCGGTCGGTCACGAACAGCGAGGTCGAGCGGCTGGTTTGGCAGACGGTCGACGTCGAGCCGCTCGAGCAGGGCGCCGACCAGCTGATCGTCGGCCGGCTGGTCGCGGTGCTCGCCGGCGGTGGAGAGGTCGAGGTCGGCGAGCGGGTGGTCGTGCCGAAGCTGCTCGTCGAGCAGGGGATCGACACCAGCGTTTGCTCGGCCTGTCGCCGGCCGATCCGTGATGGCGATTATGTGATCGTCGAGGGGGTGGCCTGTCATCCTGAGTGCGTCGAGTACGACGACGACGAGGAGCAAGGAGAGATCGATGACGACGTTCGATGACATCCGCGACGCGGTGCGCGCGGTCGCAGACGCGCGGAGCGACCGCGCGCAGCTTTCGCTCGGCACACCGGGCGGTGATGCTGTCGAGATCAACGGCGAGTACAAGGACGTTGGCGCGGCCTGGGGAGAGAACAAGCCGTTGCAGATCCTGCTCGAGGGGGTCGCCAGCTACATCGAGGCGACGGCGAACCCGACGCGACTCGAGATCACCGGCGACATCATGGTCGCCGAGACCGACTACTTCCTCGCCGTGACGTCGATACCAGGGGGCGGCCTGACGATCACGCTGCCGACGCCGACTGGCGACGGCGTAGCGTACGTCGCGAAGGACGAGAACGGGAACGCGAGCGGCAGCGACCCGATCACGATCCAAGGGCAGAACGGAGAGACCATCGACGGCGCTCCCTCGGTGTCGCTCACCGGTGCGCTCTCGTACGTGCGCGTCTACGCTGGCGACGGCTCCTGGCACATCTGGTGATCGGCAGCCTACAGAAGCAGAAGATCCGCAAGGATCCAGAATTCCTGCGCTGGGCCAAGCGGCACGGCGGGATCTGTTGCGTGTGCCGGTGGCTTCACGGTCTGACGGTTCCGTTCGAGGAACTGCACCATCACGGGGACAAGGGCACCGGGCAGCGCGGCGACGACTACTTCGTCGCGCGGATGTGTAAGACGCATCACCGAGAGTACCAGGGCAAGCGCGGGATCGGCTTCGACCGGGCCGGGGAGTGGGAGGTCGCAGCGGCGATTCGACGCGACAACTCCGAACTACTCGCCGACTACATCGAACACCTCAAGCGGAGCAAGCGATGACAGAACACGACCTCGAGCGCGATTTAGAAAAACGACAGCGGCTGGCCCAGCTCGACTCGAATCAGATGTGCTCGCAGGACGGAGCGACGACGCGGAGCTGGAAGTTCACGATCGACACCGGGAGAAGCCGAGCACACTTCCATTGTCACGTTTCGTTCGCCGATGACGGTCGACCGATCAGGATAGCGATCGACGGGTATAAAGACGAGGCGTATGTCCAGCGCGGACCGGTGTCGATGATCTGCGAGCTGGTGTCCGAGGCGCTCCGCCTCCGGACGACGACGCTCGAGCAGGTGTTCGCGCGCTGGGTCGGCGAGTCGTTCTGGCCGGGCGGCACATGCGAGCAGACGCGCGGCTTGCTTCGTGACGGCGATGTCTGCTCTCCGCTCGACGCGGTGGCGATCGTCGTCGGCTCCGACCTGTATCCTCGCTAGACGCTAGAAACAGTCCAGAAACATCCGAGCGGCGCCGGAAACCCTTGCGGGAGTAGGGCGAAAACTTTTTTAAAAAAAAGTGAAAAAAGTTGTTGACACCTCCCGGGGGCTGTGTCACACTGTAACCATGATGAGGGACGCAAACAACACGGAGCGCAAAATGAGCAACCCGGCATACACCAAGGCGTACCGCACCAACATGAACCCGACCGACGCTCAGATCGAGCAGTGGGAGAAGGAGCACGAGGCCCGCGAGAGCAACCGCGACCACGGGCCCGACTTCGATTACGAGAACGCGATCCTGATCGAGCAGGAGAACGACGAGAGCTGGTGGGGCTAACGATGAAGAAGGAGAACGACATGCACGTAACAGCCGAGAGAACGATCTCCGTCAAGGTCACGGTGATGAAGGACGACAACCCGGACAACTACTGGTTCAACCAGCCGGACAAAATCATCGCGACGTACGACTGCACCGCGCTTGCAGTCGACCCTCGGTTCTCCGATCGTCTCTGGGCCGCGGACGTTCCGCACCCGGACGCGCTGTCCGAAATCGAGAAGCTGCATCCCGGATGCACCTTCGTCTATTACAAGCCGCTGCACATGACGCGCGAGCGGTTGAACGAGTACCGGAGCCCGGCCTACATCGCCAGGGTCGAGGGGAGGAGCTAGAGATGTACGCAAGGTGCACCGAGTGCGGAGAGATCAAGCAGATCGTACGGAGCGGAGACGGACGCGTGCCGATCAGCGGCTCGCCGACCAAGACTCGCAAGGGCCGACCGTGGCGTCACTGCCAGGACTGCATCGACGCCGACAACGAGAGGTTCCAGCGGGAGGCGCGGGCGTCGCAGGAGAGACTGATCGCCGAGGCCCGCGCGGCCGGGTTCGACGTGTCGAAGTTGGAAGCCAAGATCAAGGCGAGGGACTAATCAACAACGCGGGCCGCGAGCGGTTCGCCAACAACAGGAGCTAACGATGAACGAGAACAACCTGACGGACGAGCAGAAGAAGGCCGGCGACGCGATGGCGAAGGCGGCGATCGAGATCGCAATCTTGAAGCTCAGCGATCAGGACAACTGGCTCGAGGAGAGCACCAACCTCGACCGCGAGCTGGCGAACCTGGCGCTGTCGGTCTGGGACGCGGTCGACAAGGCGATGCCGGGGGCGGTCCGCTACGGGTCGCACTGCCTGGTGGTGGCGAAGCTCCGCGAGTGGGCCGACCAGACGAAAGCCGGGCGCCTGATCACGAAGGTAACGCTGCTCGTCAGCGAGCACTACTCCGGGCGGTCGCCGCGGTCCGTCCGGATCGACCCGAACGGACCGAACGGCGGAGGCGTGTTCGTGACGCTCGACCACGACAACGGACACGACGAGTACTTCATCGGCACCGCCGGGAACGTGCTGGCCGGTGAGTTGCCGGAGTGTCTGACGCCGGCCGAGTAGCTAGCTCCCAGCTCCGCAAACCCGCGTCGCAGTAGGCCCAGAAAAAAAGTGAAAAAAGTTTAAAAAAGATGTTGACAGGTTCGGAAACCTGTGTCACACTGTAACCATGATGAACGGAACAAACAACACAGCGGAGGCCACGATGACCCGGACGATGACCAGCGAAGAAAGCTACCTCGACACCATCGCCAAGCAGACCGCCGACCTTCTCGAGCAGGTCGTCGCCGATCAGAAGTCGGCCAGCGACTCCGAGCGCGAGAACGACGCGTACCAGATCGCCGAGTCTCTCCGCGAACTGGCCGCGGCGGTCGACGATGTAGCCGGCTTCCTTTCCTGGGGTTGGACGTGGGACGCGAAGCTGGTCTGGACCGAGACGGTGATGTGCCGGGCCGAGGACTTCCTCGGCATCGAGGGCTAACACAACCGCCCGCAAGGGCAGAAAGGGTCATCCAATGACCATCACTACTGAGCAGAAGGCGGCGGCGGCGGAGATGGCGGATTGGGATCTGATCGTGGCCGCGCTCCACTGGAACGGCGAGCTGCATAGCTGCCTCGACGAGAACGAGGCGCTGCTCGTTTACTCGCTGGCAGACGGGTACGGCCGCGCTCCGCTGGCGGAGTTGATGGCGTCGATCGGTTGGGACTGGTCGCACATCCGGGACAGCTCGGACGATGCGTGCAAGACGATGGCCGCGACGATCCGCGGCCTGCTCGGAAGCTAACCGCGGTTGGAGCTGGGCCGGGTTCGAATCCCGGACGCGGTATCGGTTCTTTGACAATTCGAGACTGAGCAGCGGCAGGCTGCAGAACGTCTGCCGAAAGCGTGGGAAACTGGACGCGGTTTCCGGTGAGGTAGCGACCCTGAAGTCTGGGAGCGATGCTCGCAGTCCCCGACCCGCCCTGGTTGCGGTAGGGATAGAAGCGGTCAAGAAAACCAAAAGCCGGGACCTGGGAGCAGTACGGTGCTTACCGCAACGACCGGGGCAACCCGCGAGCTGGGCCGAAGCCGAAAGGCGGGAAAGCCGGTGTAGCTGACGACGCGCCTGTAAACGAAGCGCCTGGGAAGGTACAGCGATGTCGCTGCTCAGTCTCGGATGGTCAAGGAAAAGGAGAGAGCGATGCGATGGAACGACGTGTGTATGCCACTGCTCGACGACGTGCTCGAGTCGGAGCTGGTGCTATCCAAGCAGGAAGTGGCGAACCTCAACCGGGCGGTGGGTACGCTGGCGATGATACGCAAGCAGCTCGAGCAGGAGTATGGCGAGGACGACGCGTTCGAGTTGCCGGAGGCGGAGCCGTGGATCTCCGCGGCGAGCTATCTCTCGGAGGCGCTCGACAACCTGGCGGCCGGGGCGCTGATCAAGTTGCCGGCGCGGCCGGCTCTCGAGAAGTGAATTTTGTCATCGTTCAGCGCTGTGTTATAATGGCGCTGCGATGATCGGAAGCCAGAACAATTGACTCGAAGCGTCGGTCCGGGATCCTCTTGATCATCGCACCGGGCCGGCGCGTCGAGACCATGCACAGGGAGGCGGGCATGGCAGACGAGAAGCGACAGCGGATCATCCGCTTGGAAGCAACCAACGTGAAGCGATTGCGCGCGGTGACCATCGAGCCCGGAGGAGCGCTAACCATCGTCGGCGGCAAGAATGCGGCGGGGAAGTCCAGCGTGCTCGACTCGATCGCTATGGCGCTCGGAGGAGCGAGGGCGGCCTGCGAGAGGCCGGTGCGCGACGGGGCGGACAAGGGCGTGATCGTCTGCGAGCTGGACGACTACACGGTTCGGCGCTCGTTCACGGCGGCCGGCGGTGGACAGCTCACGGTACGCGCGCGCAACGGGGCCGACGTCAAGTCGCCGCAGAAGTTCCTTGACCGGTTCATGGCGGACGTATCGTTCGACCCGCTAGCATTCTCCCGGATGGCGCCGAAGGAGCAAGGAGAGGCGCTCAGGCGGCTCGTCAAGCTCGACCTGTCCGACGTCGACTCCGAGCGCGAGCGGGTGTACGCCGAGCGGACCGACGTCAACCGGGAGGTCAAGCGTCTGTCGGCCAAGGCCGAAGGGCAGCAGACGATCCCGACCGACGTTGTCGTGAGGCAGTCGGCAGCGGAGATCAATCGGCAGCTCGAGCAGGCTCGTCAGACGAACGCGGACAACGCCGAGATACGCCGACACCTCGAGGCGGTGAAGCAGTCGCACGAGCTACAGACCAGGCGCAGGCAGGAAGCACAGCAGCGCGTCGCGGAACTCGAGCAGCGGCTCGCCGCGGCGAAAAACACGCTCGCCGAGTGCGTCGAACTGGTGTCGGTCGCCGGGGCGGCGGTGTTCGAGGTGCAGTCCGAGGTCGACCAGCTCGAGGACGTCCGGACCGAGCCGCTCCTCGAGCAGCTCGAGCAGCTCGACGAGAACAACCGAGCGGTCGATCACAACGAGCGAGTGCTCCAACTCCGCGCTGACCTCGAGGCCGAGCAGGACAAGGCCGACCAGCTGACGAAGAAGCTCGACGAACTGGTCGCCGAGCGCGAGCGGAGGATCGCCGAGGCGAAGATCCCGGTCCGCGGTCTGTCGTTCGGCGACGGCGGGGTGACGTTCAACGGGCTGCCGTTCTCGCAGGCATCCGCGGCGGAGCAGCTCGAGGTCTCGGTCGCGATGGGGATCGCGCTGAACCCGACGCTCCGCGTGATGCTGATCCGCGACGGCAGCCTGCTCGACGACGACAGCCTGGCGATGGTGCGTGCGATGGCCGAGCGGAACGACTTCCAGGTCTGGCTCGAGCGGGTCGGCGACAACGACCAGGCCGCAATCGTGATTGAGGACGGAGAGGTGAAAGGGGAGTAGCGGTGCGGATAATCTACGAACCCAGCGGACGCGCGGCGGAGTACTCCGACCTGGCGCTGTCGATGTATCGCGGATGCGAGCACGCGTGCTCGTACTGCTTCGGGCCCAGCGTGATCAGGGTCGACCGCGCGACGTTTGCGTCGGCATCGGCGAGAGCTGGTGCGCTGCGCAAGGTCGAGCGCGACGCGGCCGAACTGGCCGAGGCCGGAGACGAGCGCGCGATCATGATGTCGTTCACGACGGATCCGTACCAGCCGCTCGAGATGCAGATCGGGCTCACACGCCAGGCGCTCGAACTGCTCAAGAAGTACGGACGGCACGTCGAGATCCTGACGAAGGGAGGACTCCGGGCCGAGCGCGACTTCGACCTGCTCGACGACGGCGACGCGGTGGCCTGCTCGCTGACGCTGGCGAAGGCCGAGGAGTCGAAGGAGTGGGAGCCGTACGCGGCGCTCCCGGAGGAGCGAATGCTCCTGCTCAAGCACGCACACGAGCGCGGGTTCCGGACCTGGGTCAGCATCGAGCCGGTGATCGATCCGCTGCAATCGATCGCGCTGATCGTCGCCAGCTTGCCGTACGTTGACACGTACAAGCTCGGCGCGTGGAACTACGACAAGCGCTCGAACGACGTCGACTGGCCTGAGTACTACCGGAGAGCGCGCGATGTTCTCGCCGGAGAGGGGAAGCAGGTAATCATCAAGGCCGACCTGCTCGAGCGAGCTGGGGTGCGCAATGGCTGAGCAGAAGCCGAGGGAGTTCGGGCTGGTGTTCGGAGACGAGAGCATCCTCGCATTCCGCGACGGGAACAAGTCGCAGACGCGGAGGCTCCCGAGCGTCGGGAACTGCTACATCGACGGTCACAGCGCGCGCGGGAGTTGTCGCGTGTTGTGGCCGTGGCTCGACTTCGGATCCGACCGCGTGTTCGTCGACGGCGGACCGAGCCCGGCCGGGAACGCGGGCCCGTACCTGCATGTCCCGGAGAAGGACGGCTCTCCGTACACCCCGACGGCGGTGCACCGGATCTATCCGGCGGTGATGGTCGGCGATCACGTCTGGGCTCGCGAGGCGTTCCGGAGGAAGGCCGACGGAGTGTCGTACCGAGCTGACGAACCGTGGTGCGATCTCCGTTGGACGTCTCCGATCTACATGCCGCGGGTGCACTCTCGGTTCGAGTTCAAGGTCGCCGAGGTGATGATCCATCGGTTGCAGGAGCTGACCCGCGAGCAGGCGATCGCCGAGGGCTGTCCGATGCCGACGCAGCGAGACGGGATGCATCCGTGGCCGGAGGATCAGTACCGGGCAGTTTGGGACCAGCTCAACGCGAAGCGCGGCGCGAGCTGGGACTCGAACCCGTGGGTATTCGCGTACCGATTGGAGCCGAGGCGATGATCGAGTTCGTTGTCGAGGTCGGCCCGGATCGGGTCGACGGGATCTTGGCCGCGGCCGTCGGTCTCGGCGGGATCGAGCTGCCCCTCGAACCTGTCGGTCCGGACGACCACCGGGAGATCCGATGTCAGGGCGTCCAGGTTGCCCGTGTATCCGCTGACGGCGACGGGTGGGCACTGGTGGCCTTGCGCTGTATCCAGCCAGTACACGGCTGTCAGGGGCGCTGGAAGGACGTCGAGCGCAAGCTCCGGGATCTGATCCCGGAGGAGAGGCGGACGAAGGAGAGCGATTGCCAGATGTGCGGCGGGTCCGGATGGCTCCCGGCCGGAGGAGAGCAGGCGACGTTCGTGGCGTCGGCGGCGATCTCGATGGGGGCGTTCCGCGGGATCCTGCTGTCGAGGGATCGGTTCTCGGCGGCCGAGCTGCAGAAGCGTCTCGGCCTCGGAGCGATCGGCGCGCTGGTAACACCGGGCGCGCTGGTGCAGAACGGAGGTGATGACAATGGGGCGTGAACTCGAAGTGATACCGCGACAGGTCGGAGAACAAGTGCTCGCGCTCGACCCGGCCGGTGTGCCGTACCTGGCTGAGATCGAGCTGGTCGAGATATTCGAGGACGAGGACGACGGCTTCGCTGGCTGGGTCAACGCTCCGGATCCGGGCGAACACTATCCGCAGAACATGATCGTGTACCTGCTCCGATCGCTCGAGGGTCGTACCGCGATGGACGAGTACGCCGGCGACGTGCACCTCGTCGGTACGAGCTGGGACGACTGGCCGGGCGAGAGGCCGAGTCGATGAAGTTCGAACTGCAACCGACGAGACCGGAGGCACAAGGCAAGGCGGAGGCCGAGCACTACCCGACACCGCCGGAGCTGGCGGCCGAGGCATACCGCGCGGTGTATCTGTTACATGCTCGGTCGTTAGATGGTCGACATATGCGAGTGTTAGAGCCTGGCTGTGGTGACGGTGCGCCGTTCCTGCGAGCGGCAACGATGGGCGTCACCGGCAGACGGTTAGGGTGTGACGTTCGGGAAATAGGAGAACCTGTCACCGGGGCGAGCTTCTTGTCCGGGGTGGATTTCTTGGACGTCGAGCAGTGCTTCGAGGTCGCCGAGAAGTCGTTCGCCTATCGGAGTTGGGATCTGATCATCACGAACCCGCCGTTCTCGATGGCCGTCGAGTTCGTCGAGCGCTCCCTCGAGTTGGTGCACCCGTTCGGGCTGGTTGCGATGCTGTTGCAGACCGGCATCGAGGCGTCGAAGAAGCGCGTCGAGTTCTGGCGCCGGCATCCGTTCGTGGTGAAGTACAACCTCGTCCCCAGGCCAGTGTTCATCAAGGGCGGGGACATGCGGGAGTACGCCATCTACGTCTGGCCGGGGCCGGCGCTGGCCGCGGCTCTCCGCAACCTCGGCCGGAGCTGGTCGGAGGTGCGCGTGCTCAACTGGCGATGACACCGAGCCTCGAAGATGTGATCGCTGCGCTGCGCACGATCCGGATGCACTCGACGAGTGACGAGTACCAGATACACGTCGCGGTATCGACGGCGCTAACCGACCACGGGATCGACCACGCGCACGAGGTACGGATTGCTGAACGCAGCCGGATCGACTTCGTCGCCGGCCGGGTTGGTGTCGAGGTGAAGCGCGGCAAGCCGAACACCGCGGCGGTCGCCGAGCAGCTCGAGCGGTACTGCGCGTCGGACCAACTCGACGCGGTGATCCTCGTCACCGAGCGCGGGCTGTTCACGTACCCGCGGGAGTGCAACGGGAAGCGCGTCGAGCGCGTGGTGCTGAGCAAGCGCTGGGGGTTGGCAACGTGACCAGGATCCCGGACTACCTCGCCGAGCCGTCGCTGTCTGGTCATCTGTACGGACAGATGGACTACAGCAACAAGGGAGATAAGGATTCGTTCTACCTGGCCGGCGAGCCGGCGATGCGAGAGCTGGCGAAGCGGCTGTTCCCTGGCGCGGTCACGTACCACCGAGAGATCGTGCGCTTCCGTGCTACGCGTCGAGCAGTCGGCGATCTGAACTGGTTCCTGCTCCGATACCCGCTCGAGCTGACCGACAATGCGAAGGAGAAAATCGCCGAGGTGATGCCGGCCGCGATCGAGCACGCACTCCGTAGAGAGAGGAATACCAAACTCGAACTTGCTACTACGCCTCCGACATTCCTGGCGCAGCTGTACGATTATCAGCGAGAGGGAGCTGCGTTCATGATCGCCAACGAGCGCGCGCTCCTCGCCGATGGCACGGGGACGGGCAAAACGTTCACGGCGCTGGGAGCAGCGGCGACCGTCAACAGGTACCCGATCCTGTGTGTTGTCCAGCCGCACGTTCAATTTCAATGGCGACGAGTGATCGGAGCGCTGTTCGATCTGCCTGGCGAATACCAGCTCGACATCGAGGACGACCAGTTCACCGTCGCCGATAAGCGCGGCGAATCGTTGGTCCACATCTGCGCTGGGCTCAAGCCGTCGGCGCTGCCGGACAAGCCGTTTGTTATCTGTCACTACTCGATACTCAGGGCCTGGGGCGAGAGGCTGCTCGAGTACGGGTTCCCGACACTGATTTACGACGAGGTCCAGGAGCTGCGTCACACAGGGACTGCGAAGTACTCCGAGGCGTCGAAGTTGTCGTCGGCTGCCGACAACGTCTGGGGCCTGAGCGGGACTCCGATCTTCGGGTACGGCTCAGAGATTTGGGCGGTACTCAACGCGATCGATTTTCATTGCCTTTCAGATTACGAGGCGTTCACCCGCGAATGGTGCACCGGGTACGGGGAGAAGATCGTCAAGGAACCTAGCGTGCTGAACGATCACCTCCGCCGAGAGGGATTGATGATAAGGCGCAGGCTTCACGAGGTCGAGGCCCAGATGCCGAAGTCCCTCCGGAAAGTCCAGCCGGTCGAGAAGGACGACGACGTGTACTCCGAGGCGATCGGCGTGGCGGTGGAGTTGGCGAACCAGTACGACAGGACAAACGAATTTCACACGCGCGGAAAGATGGCGCGAGAGATTGAGCAAAGGACCAGGAGAGCAACGGGGGTTTCTAAGGCTGGATACGTCGCGCACTTTGTCCGTGCGCTGCTCGAGGCCGGCGAGAAGGTGATGCTGTTCGCTTGGCATCACGACGTTCACAACATCTTGACCGAGCACCTCTCCGAGTTCGAACCAGCAGTGCTCACTGGACGGCAGACCACGAAACAGAAGGACGGAGCGCTGCGCAGGTTCGTCCGAGGAGAGACCAACCTGGCGCAGCTGTCGCTCCGCTCAGCGGCCGGGCTCGACGGCCTGCAGCACCGGGCGACCTGCGGTGTGTTCGCCGAGCTGGACTGGTCTCCGGCGGTGCACACTCAATGTGAAGCGCGGCTGGCGCGCATCGGATATAACCCGGACCTGACGGAGTTCCCGTTCTGGTACTGCGTCACCGACGCAGGGTTCGACGAGGTGATGCTAGACGTGCTCGGGCTCAAGACTGCGCAGTTCGTCGGCATCATGGACGACGAGCCGGAGAGCGAGGAAGAACGCCAGCTCGCAGAGCAGGCCGCGGACAACCGAATCAGGCGCATCGTTGAGAAGTTGAAACACGAGGAGCGTTCGAAGTGCCCACGGTGGTACTGCGGTATTGACAGATAGTGTCTGAATGATCTATTCTGGTGACTAGCGATGGCGATGCAGAAACAAATGGTCTCGTTCTCCGGGCCGCAACTTGCGTTCCTTCGAAGTAGAGCGAGGAGACTTGGACTGTCTGTGTCGGAGCTAGTGAGAACAGCGGTGACTGAGTATTGGGAAAGTCATCCGCTGAACGGAGTTGATCATGATGACCACTACCACGGAAAGCAAGAAGGAGACCCGACGGGGGCCGGTGATCATCGAAGGAACTGACGAGCAGCTCCGCGAGTTGCTGCGTCTGCTTGCCGACGAGCGCCAGGACCATCGCCGAGTGCTCGAGCAGTACCAGCGAATGATCGAGAGGCAGGCCGCGGAGATCAATCGCTTGAAGGCTCGGAGGCTCGCGTCGTAACAGAATCAACGAGGGGCGGAGATGAAGGCGATCACAATCTGGGGCGCGTGGGCGGCGGCGATCATGCACCTCGACAAGCGCGTCGAGAATAGAGTCTGGTCACCGTCGAGCACGGAACTGTCAGGAGCGTTCGCGCTTCACTCAGGAGTAAACCTCGGAGCCACCTCGAGCAGGAGCGCGGCCGACCGCGAGATCAACGGAGTGATCGACATGGCGTACCGGGCCGGCTGGCTGTGCCGGTGGGTCGCTCCCGGAGTGACCGTGTTCAAGCGCGGCAACGAGACGGCCGTGATCGAGTGGCCGAAGGTACCGCTCGGTCAGGTGTTCGCCGTGGCCCAGCTCGGCGGGATGCTGTACACTCCGGAGGGCGAGGATCCGCGGAGGCCGTGGTGCGTTCCCGGTCAACACCATTGGGTTCTGGCTAACGTCAAGATGCTCAAGAACCCGGTCGCGTGTCGAGGTCGACAGCGACTCTGGAACCTCCCGCCGCTCGTCGAGCGCGCGGTACGGGCCCAGCTGTGACCAAGCAATCTCACCGGAAGAAGCGCCGGCGGAAGGAGACCGAACAACATGGTCGAGTTTACCAGCGAACCAGCGCGCGAGCTGACACCGGAGGAGAGGATCGCCGAACTCGAGCAGGCGCTCGAGCAGGTGCGCGACCGATACCAGACGACGGTCCGGACGATCAAGGCCGCTCTCGGTGACGACCAGCGCTCGAAGGGCGGAGGCTACCCGGAGCAGGAGCTAGCCAAGGACATCGAGCGGATTCGCGCGGAGCGCGACAACCTGGCGCGCGAGTGCGAGCTGACACGAGAGGCACGCGACCGGGCCGAGGCGCTGGTCCGATGACTGACGCGCTGATCGTGTTCGCGGTGGTTCTGCATCTGCTCACGCTGCTCGGCATCAACGCGAAGCTCAGCAGGATCAAGAAGCTGCTCGAGACACCGGCCGCGGTCAAGCGGCTCGAAGAAATGGAGGGCAACCGGTGAGACGATTCTCGTGTCCAAACTGTAGAGACAAGATGTGCGTCACCAGACAGGGCAACCTCGACGAGTCGACCTGGAAGAAGAAGCGCGGAGGCTGGGTCAAGAAGAAGGCGCCGAGCCGATACCTACTCGAGCTGACGTGCCGCGGCCGAAGCGGAACGTGCAGCAAGCCAGACAACCGGCTCACGATCCAGATCAAGGCTCCGAGCAAGGCGCTGGCGATCAGGCGTGCGCGCGTCGCAACCGCGACCGGTCAATGACTCTCGCCTGGAAGCGAGAGGTCCGTCCGCTGATCTGGGATAGTCAGTACGACTCGACCGACGACAACGGCGATCGATTCCGGATCGTCCGCAACCGGCGGACGCGATCGATCAGTCTCACGATCTGGCGCGGTCGAGCTTTCGCCAGCGAGACATTCAAGCACATCCCATCGGTCAGGCTGGCCAAGAAGTTCGCCGAGACCAGGAGAGCTGGTTTCGGCCTGACTTGGTAGCGAGACAGCGCTCGAAACCCTTGCGGCAGCAGGGCGAAAACTTTTTTAAAAAAAAGTAAAAAAAAGATGTTGACAGGCTCGGGATACCGTGTCACACTGTAACCATGATGAGGGACACACAAGACACCAACACCGCGGAGGAAAAGATGTCCTACAGCAACACTCCGATCGTCGTCGAGTTCGAGACCACCAACTGTCGGACCAAGGCCGTCAAGGTCCAGACCTACCAGGGCATCGACTCCGGCCTGCTCAAGGTTCGGGAGGGTCACTACTGCGCGACCCGGCAGATGTTCCTCCGCGGGCCCCGCGGCGGTGACTACGCGCTGACCACGTACACTAATGGTTATTGGGCGCTCATCAACCTGAACGGCGGCAAGCTGATCCGCGACGGGTACGTCGACGAGAGCTTCCCCCGGGTGATCAAGCTGGACGCGGTAGAGAACTAGGGAGAGTTGACGATGACCACCGACAAAATCGAAATCACGATCGACGGCAACTGCGGCAACCTCCCGGCTCCGCGCAACGTGAAGGCGCCGACCGCCGAGGAGCAGGACGCGATCGACATGATCAAGGCCGGCGATGTCACCGGCTGGGAGCTGTTCGAGTCCGTGGTCGTCGCGTTCTCCGGTGGCAAGGATTCGCTGGCCGCGGTGTTGCAGCTCCTCGAGCTGGGGTGTCCGCGGGAGAAGCTCGAGCTGTGGCACCACGAGATCGACGGACGCGAGTCCGTGTCGGCCTTCATGGACTGGCCGATCACTCCGGACTATTGCCAGCGAGTCGCCGACGCGCTCGAGCTGCCGCTCCGCTACTCCTGGAAGCAGCACGGGTTCCGCGGTGAGATGCTGCGCAACGACCGGCCGACCGCTCCGACCTCGTTCGAGTGCGGCGACGGCGAGACCAGGACCACCGGCGGCAAGGGCAAGAACGGAACGCGGATGAAGTTCCCGGCCGTGTCCGCCGACCTGCAGGCGCGCTGGTGCTCGAGCTACCTCAAGATCGACGTCGCTGCCACCGCTTACCGGAACGACCCGCGTTTCAAGCAGGGCGGCCGGTTCATGATGATCACCGGCGAGCGTCGCGAGGAGAGCGCGAACCGCGCGAAGTACGCCGAGACCGAGCGTCACAAGTCGAGCAACTCGAAGCGGACCGTCATCCAGTGGCGGTCGGTGATCGACTGGACCGAGGCCGAGGTCTGGGAGATCATCGAGCGGCACGGCGTCACCCCTCACCCCTGTTATCGGGCCGGGTTCGGTCGCTGCTCCTGCGCGTTCTGCATCTTCGGTTCTCCGAACCAGATGGCCGCCGCGGCCGACCTGCTCCCGGAGCAGTTCGACGAGCTGGTCAAGGTCGAGAATGAGATCGGGTACACGATGCACAGCCGGAAGGTCAAGCGCCAGACGGTCGGCGTCGACCTGCTCGAGTACGTCGCCAGGGGCGAGAGCTTCGCGGCCGACGCTCCCGCCGAGGTCCGGGAGGCGTGCGGCTCGAGGGAGTACACCGGGCCCGTGCTGACCGACTCCTGGCAGCTCCCGGCCGGGGCGTTCGGCGAGTCGAACGGGCCCAGCTGAGCCGGAAACCCTTGCGGGAGTAGGGCGAAAACTTTTTTTAAAAAAAAGTGAAAAAAGTTGTTGACACCTCCCAGGGGCTATGTCACACTGTAACCATGATGAGGGACACAACAAACACCACGGAGGAGAAAATGAGCCAGGTCGAAATCAATCACGAGGAGCTGCAGATGAAGGCCCGCAACATGACCGACGACGAGCTGTTCTTCGTCCGCGACGACGCGAAGGCGGCCTGGCTGGCGATGCCCGACAATCCGAAGGGCCGCGTCTACCGCTGGGAGATGTGCTACGCACTCAACGAGATCGCCCGCCGCGGCCTGGCCGTCGACGGCTGGAACTAGGGAGGGCACGATGAACGACCGCGAGAAAATCGACAGGCTGCTCAACGACGAGTGGAACCACGCCGCGGCGGCCGGCGACGCCGGCCGGCTGGCCGAACTGCGGCTGGCCTTCGAGAACAACGAGCTGAGCATCGGAGACCAGCCGGTGCTCGTCCGGGGCCTGACCGACAACCAGACCGCGATCGCCTGCGACGTCTACCCGGAGAGCGACGACATCCTGGCGAGCGGCAAGACCTGGATCCTGTTCCGGAGCGTCGACCGGGTCCGCGACGTGATCTCCGAGCGCGACAACCTGATCGACGAGTGCGTCGACCGGGCTCTCGGAAATAACCTCGACATGACCGAGGCTCAAGAGGCGTTCACGATCCGCGCTGCGACCAAGTCGATCGCCAGCTTGTGTGAGAAGCTCTACAAGGCAATCTCACCGGCGATCAACCGGCCGACCACTACCGACACCGCCCGCCGACTGGGCCGGGCATAGGGGGCACACGATGAACGTCAAGACGAAACGAGTTTACTTGCTAGCACAACTCGCCGCGGCCGGGTTCCAGAACGCGTCGAGGCGGCGAGAGTTGCAGGTCCGGACCATCTTCGATCAGGACGACGACGGGCAACGGTTCGAGCGGTTGCTCAAGGCCGGCGTCGAGGAGTGGACCGGCGATACGGTCAGCTGGTCCGAGGGGCTCAAGATGATCGAGCCAGGCCAGCGGGTCGACGTCGAGGTCGCCGAGCGTAACGAGATGCGCGAGCTGCTCGACATCGTGACCGTGACCTGTCCCACCGACGCCGAGCACAACGAGCGACTGTGCGAGGAGCACCGCGAGAAGGTACGCAAGTTCAACGCCAGCATAGATCGATTGTCGCGCTGCTAACCAGTTCCCAGCCCCGCAAACGCCCGCCGCTGTAGGTCCAGAAAAAAAGTGAAAAAAGTTAAAAAAAGATGTTGACAGGTCCGCGGTCCCGTGTCACACTGTAACCATGATGAACGAAACAAACACGGCGACGCGCAGCAAAAAGGGAGCCGGTAGCTCCGCCCGCCAGGGTGCTTGCGAGTCTAACGAGGGTTCGACTCCCTCCGTCGCCTCTCAGGGTCCGGACAGCAGCAACAAGGAGTGCACCATGACGACGAACACGGTAGTCGAGACGGCCAAGAACTTCACCCGTACGATCCTCGACGACATGCTCGAGGCGGCCGAGTACTACGTCGACAACGCGGTCGAGCTGTACAAGCTCTGGAAGTCGATCGACGCGGCCTCCGACCTGGCCGGTGTGTACCGGCTGTACACCGAGGCGGCGACGCTGTACGGCGACCGCGTGCTCGACATCGACACCTTCGAGGAGCGCTGCTCCCGGATGGCGCGGTAGGGGGCGGACGTGGAAACCGTCACGAAACAGATGATCGAGACCGTGAGTCGCCGAGCGGCGGCGATGGGAGAGGCCGGAGAGTTGGTCGAGAACGAGTTCGGCCTGGCCTACCTCTGGTCGCAGGAGTACGGCTGGAACTTCGACGGGATGACAGCTCGTCAGCAGTCGCGGGTCGCCAACGCAATCAAGCGCGCATGGAAAGAGGCCACTACAGCTCGCGTGATGGCGTTCTTTGCGAAGCGCGACAAGGAGCGGACACGATGACGAACGACACACAGTATCACAAGTTCGAGGCGGCCGGGCTGGGCCGGGCCCCGTTCCGGTTCGTCGGTCACGAGCACCGGACCTATCAGGCTTGCCCCGGGGCGCCGATCCAGGTCGGCGGCTCGTGCGACTACTGCGGCACCGGGATCTCCGACTTCTACTGGATCCAGGACGCCGACGGCAAGCGGTTCAAGGTCGGCTGCGAGTGCGTAAAGAAGCTCGGCGACAAGGGGCTCGTCAAGCAGGTCGCCGAGGCGAAGCGCAAGGTCGACCGCGAGAAGCGACACGCGCGGGAGCGGGTCAGGCTGGACGAGCTGGACGCGCTGCTCGACGAGGGAGGGATCGAGGCCGAGCTGCTCGAGCACCCGCACCCGATGGCGGACAGCGGGGCCTTCTTCGCGTCGCTGACCCTGCTCGATTGGGTCGGGTATATGATGCAGAACGCCGGGACGTCCGGCCGGCTGCGCGTACTGACCAAGCTCCGGAAGGTCCGGAAAGCCGCGCGGCAGTAGGGCGAAAACTTTTTTTAAAAAAAGTAAAAAAATAGTTTGACAGGGTCCGGGGTGTGTGTAACACTGTAACCATGATGAGGGACACACAAACCAAGGAGAGCACGATGAGCAACGAGAACGAGAACTTCTGGGCCGACGCCGATGTTATCAGCACCTACACCCGCGAGCAGGCGATCGACGACGGCGTGCTCGTCGACCTCTCCGAGCTGGGCCGCGAGGCTGGGTTCAAGTTCCCGGTCGCCGTGACCGCGCGCCTCTGGGCCGAGTACATCGCCAACGAGTCCGCGCTCGAGGCTCCCGGTCAGTCGGAGCAGGGCCGGGCCTGGGACGTGCTCTCGATGCTGATGTTCGCAGTCCGCCTCGGCCGCGCCAGCGGGTCGGAGACCTACTACAAGGTGATCTTCACGATGCCGAAGGCGCGCAAGGGTTACAAGCAGCAGACGGTCGTTCTCAAGTCGCTGGTCGGACCTGGCGACAACATGGAGCCGGTCATCACGATCATGCTCACGGACGAGGACTAGACACCAACGAGACGCCGGCGGGCCGTCCCGCCGGCGACGGAGGCCGACATGGTTATAGAGGTAGGACAGTTCAAGATCGAGACGCGGACGGGAACGATCGAGGCGCCGGCGGAGTACATGAACGAGCAAGGGAACGCGAAGCTCGACCGGATCCTCGAGGGACGGGATCAGGTGTTCAACATGTCGAGCCACTTGTCGCCGAACCTGCACACGGCGATCCTCGTCGCGCTGCAGACGGACTTCGCGGCCTGGCGCGGGATGCGTCTCACGATGGCCGAGCTGAGAGCCTAGCCGATGCCAGCGCGAGCCATACTCACACCGGCCCAGCTCAGCGCCTGGGAGGTGTACGTGAGCGATCCTATCCACCTCGAGGCCGACGACCTCGACGACGAGTACGGGCCGACGGCGGCCGAGTACCGGACCGCGGCGGGCTGCCTCCGCGGCCGACGGTTGGTCGTACCGCGCGACCAGTTCGAGCAGGTCGACAGAGTATTGACCGAGGCGTGCAACAGCGCGGACTCGGAAGGGACGAAGGCCGGGAACGGAGCAGCGCGCGCGCTGGTCAACCTGGCCGACAAGCTACGGAGGAGCGAGTGATGCTGACGAAAGAACAGGCCGAGGAGATCGCCGAGCAGATCAGAGACGAGCTGTCGCAGGCAGCGCAGAACACGCTCGATGATTACAACCAGACCGACGCGGACGCGATCGCCGATGCGTTGATCGAGTCGATCCGCGTGAACGGGCTCGACTGCTGTCGTACGAGACGTCGACCCCTGCCGCCAGCGCAGCGCGAACGATCCGTTCAAAGATCCGCGCCTTGCTGACGTCCTTATTGTACGTGCTGTGCGCCTGCTTGAACCGCGAGAGCGCGTTCTT
>Ga0180432_10002364_pt1 | contig 28344 bp, 30 predicted proteins | sample SS_ome_10_FD_132414 | JGI IMG/M metagenome (GOLD analysis project Ga0180432, IMG submission 132414) | Hypersaline lake sediment archaeal communities from the Salton Sea, California, USA - SS_1_MS_2 metaG | ecosystem: Environmental > Aquatic > Non-marine Saline and Alkaline > Hypersaline >... | reverse complement strand
GTAGTAATGTAAATTTTAAAGTTCCTCATATTTTAAATAAATATCAAAAAGAATATTTTATTGAATGTGAATTAATGTTTGGAGCAAAAAAATATAAAATTAAGAAAACTGGCAAAAAAAGAAAAGGAAATAAATTAAATCACTCATTTTCATTTTATATTTATGAAGATAAATGGATAAAACAAGATAAAGAAAATAACACAGGAACAGCTAAATTAGTAAAGTCTCTTCTTGGATCCGTTGAGCAATTTTTGTTAACAAACGTTTATTCAAATAGTTCATTAAGAACTATTTTAACATTAACAAATTCTGAAAAACATAAAGCTTTAAGCAAACTATTCTGCCTAGATATTTATGAAACCCTTGAAAAATTAGCTAAAAAAGATGTTTCAGAAATAAAAAAACAATGCTCTTACTTAGAAGGTGAAAAGAAAGGGTTATTATATAATTTTGAAGATGGGGATATTGAAAAAATACAGGAAGATGTATCCAAACTTAAATTAAGTTATGAAAAAGAAAAAAGAGAATTAGAAAACATACTAGATAAAACAAAGTTTCTTGAGAATGAAAAACAGATAGTTTTAAATAAAAAAGAGAAATGTGTATCAAAACTTCAATATCTTGAAGATAAGAACTTTAATGAAATTCGTAGTAAAATTGAAGAATATAAATCAAAACATATGGACACTATTAATGTTAATATTAATGAAGATATAGAACAATTAAAATCAGATTTTTACAGGTTAGAAGGTTCAATTGTAAAACTTGAAGAAGTTCCAGTTGATTTAAATTTAGAAACAATTACAAAGAAAAAAGTTTCTTTAGACGAAAAAGTTAAAAGTTATGAAGATTCTATAGTTGTTTTGCGCCAAACTCAAGAAAAAACACAAGAAACTTTAAATCAATTATACAAGGGGATGGTCAGTATTCCAGAACTAGCCATTAACAATAATATGGAAGAAATTAGAAAATTAAGTAAAAAATATGGCCTTATAAGGGGAATAAACGTTCAAAAAACCGAACAAGAATTAATTAATCTAAAAGCACAAATACTTAACATCAATTTTGATAAACCACCCATGTCTTTACCAGAAGGGTATGACAATAATTCTAACATACTTCTAATTAAACAAATAAAAGAAGAACTTTCTCGCAATAAGAAACTTATCCTTTATAACTTAAAAGAGTTAGAAAAAATAAATGTTGATGACTTAACAGAATATAACACATCTTTAACCGAAACAATAGATGAACGAAAACTTCACTTTGATAAAAACATGGAAAAACTAAAGTTTAATATAAAACAACTTAGTTCTCTTCCAGATATCGATGGTATAAACACTATTCAACTTGTTGAAAAAGAAATTGAAAAAATTAATCAAAAAGGAGAATTTGTCCAACTTGATGAAATACAAAAACATATAGATTATTTATTAAGTTTTTCAAATAAACAAGGACAGGTTCTTGTTGAAAGGTCAATGTTACGAGAAATTGCTATGTTATTTGTGACAATAAAGGATAATATTGGCAGTGGTGGAGTAATCCGCTCAAATAGCAAATTAACTAAATTATTACAATACAAGGAGTTGTTTTACAAAAACATTGAAGATAACAAGGAAAATATTATAATTAATAAGAAAATAGACAATTTATGTTATGGATATTACATGGGATATAATAAAATACTAGAAGATGATAATTATGTATTAGAAAAAGACCTTGAAAAACATCATTCATATAAATATTCATATAAATATTCTCTTTATGAAAAGTGCAAAAAACTTGAAGATATGTTGCGGTATCAAAATCTCTTGCAAGCTCAAACAGAATATAAACATTTTATGAACCAAAAACAAAAAAACAGTGAGTTAGAAAAAGAGTGTGAAATATACAAAAAAGAGTTAATAACTATCAAAGAAACAATTTTAAATAATCAGAATGATATTGAAATGTTTAATGCTGAAATTTTACATTTGGGTAAAATTATCGAAAGCATACATGTTCATAACAATAATAATATTATTCTTACAAAAATGAAAAAATTACAGGATAAAATGGACAAACAAAAAATTAGGGATATTTATAATAATTTATTATCACTATTAGAAGGAGAAGAAGAATATAACAAAATAAAGGATGATAACAATAAATTACAAATTGAAATAGAAAAATATGATGATATGAAAAAAACACTTGAAAATGAAGAAGATTTAACTATGGCTGCACATGTTAAATCAGTGTCAACAATATCTTCTTTGGAAAAGGATATGACTATAAAAGTTTCAAAGTTAAAGGAGCTTTGTAATATTAAAGAAAAGGGAGATAATCTTAATAATCAGTTAAATGAATTAAAAAAGGATATTCAGTTATATTCTGATTACATAAATCTTGTTAATAAAAATAATATTCCAGTAAAGTTGATACATAAAAAGAATTCTTATCTTCAAGAACATATAAATACATTTTTAGAAAATCTAGCAAAGTTTACAATTTCAATTGATGTTGATAATAAAAGTGGTATTAACTTTAGTGCTCATAAAAATGGTTTAGTATTAGATGTAAACCAGTTATCTGGTTATGAAACTTTTATTTTAAATATTGCATTAAAATCTGCCTTAAACAAATATTCTTTCATATCAAAATCAACTTTATTTATTTTAGATGAAGGGTTGGATGTTGTTGACAAGGATAATTTTAAAAAGCTTGACATACTAATGAAGCTTCTAATGAGACACTATAAACATATTTTATTAATTTCACATATGCCAAAAGTTAAAGACCTTCAACATAATGAAGTAAATATACAAAATAATGGCAAATCGAGTTACATTATTTAAACTATAACATGAGATGGGAGGGATTTTTGCCCATTCCCCACCTCATTATATCAATTGGCTACTTAATTTCACCTCACTAATCTATCTATATGGTCTTAGAAAGAAGTTAATCAATTTTTTTTTCAAAAAATGTTTCCATATATGCTAAACGTTAAAGACCTTCAACATAATGGCAAACCGAGTTACATTGTTTAAACTATGATATGGGAGGGAATTACCCCATTCCCCGTTGGTGAGAGGGAATTACCCCATATTACCCCACCATATTCTTGTGGCTACTTAATTTCGCCTCAATAATTTATATATAGGGTCTTAGGAGAAGTTAATCAATTTTTTTTCAAAAATGTTTTCCAGCAACGAAGTCACCAAATGAAATCCCTGGATATTTCCTTTTAAAATCCTGGTACTCTTGGTACTTATTATACATCAGAGAAGTTTTTACTGTAATACCGTCTAATTTTCGGTATCGTTTATCATGGTTGGTCAATTTACCGGTATGGCATTTACATATATCCCATGTGGCGCAACACTTAAAGAATATGTGACCGTGCAATGATATTTGTGACGCAGACACTTGTAAGTTTAAGTTATCCATTTTAATTATATAGATTTTTATCTTTATATAATTAAAATTTATTAAATTACTATTTATAAAATTACTATTAAGATTCAATTAATAAGAGTCGACTTCACTCTTCATTTCCCTATACATAGAAAGAATATCTGATTCTTTCTTCTTGTAAAAAGCCCTGGCTGATATTCCATATCGGCACTTGTAGTATGAACACTCTAAGCGCCCTGCTTGTGGATTAAAAGACATGGGTACGTCTCCACATTCTAAACAATTAATATGCTTGCTGTTGTTGTCACACAACCAAGTTGTTAACTCAAATGTGGTAGGAACAGAAGCAACTGCGTTGCTCTTCCTTGTATTTCGCTTTCTGTCGTACGACGCCATGCTTATTTATTTTATTAATATGACTTTGGCAAAAATTATCAATTTTTGCTACTTCTATTTGTGTCGGTACGTTTAAATTTATTGGGTATTTTGCAGTTTACAGACATTTTTGTATGATGTTTGTCAATATCGTCTTTTAACTGTAATAACTGCGAACGTAGTTGATTTAATGACAGTATTTCAATAAATTTTACCGTTGTTACACTGTGAATATCTAACAGTTTTGACACTGATTTTATAGCAGTGTATTCAATAATCGAATCTCCCACCGATATAACATATTTATTTTTTTCTTCACCATAAAACTTTTTAAGAACGTGTTTCATTGTTTGAGCTTTCCATAAAATAGGTTCTCCTGGATACGAGGTGTCATAAAGGTTTTTTGCAGATAAATATAATACGTTTTTTCGTATAAAAACAAACAACGATGGCATAAATAGTTTACATGTAATATTTATCCAATCCCTGTCTGAATTTGATATAATTACAACATTTCCAAATAAGGAAATATTTTGAAACATGTCTAAAATAATACCTTCTAATAATTTAAGCTTATTTAATACATTAATGGGTATTTCCTTTTTTGAAGGATAATACCCATTTTTACTCAAAAATGTTCTTGGATACAGTGTATCATCCCAATCAAATAAAAACAAATATTTTTTTTCTATTTTTCTAAAAAATACACCGATATCGGTACTTTTATTTATAGACACCGGCATCCCTATACTTATTTGATAAGAATTTCTTCATCAAACTCATTATCAAAATCATTGGCATCTGAAACATCAACCTGAGTCTTATATCCGGTTGGTGTTATGGACTTTTTAAAGGACCATGCCTCATCTGTATCCGGAAATCTCTCCCATGTTCCCTCTACCGGCTTTCCATCTTCACCCCTTCCTTCGAGAGCAGGAACAATCTCGATTCGAGTCTCCTTAATATGATATCCATCCTCATCATACATTCCTCTCTTTCTATCATAAATCAGCTTGCGGTTCCCATCCTTGTCCCTACCCCATCTGTAAAGAGCAAGTCTTGCGCAATTCGCAGAACGAATCCACACGACCTTTCGGCCCTTCCAGGTTCTTCCAAACTTATCGTAAACGACTGGCATATTCAAATTTTTAAGATCTAAATTAAAATTCAATTGTAACCAGTAACGCTGTTCTCTTTAAGTCATATTAATATTAAAAATGTAAACCGACGTGTTGAAGAAACACTATATTAAAAGTCGGCAGAATGGCTGACCAGAAAAACAACGACGGGCGGGAGGAGAAAGTCCAGGCTGGGCCGGGTCTTCTACCATACCAGCGAGACCCGCTGAATATGGTGTTGTACCATCTCTTCCTTGAAAGAGGAAGAGGGCGCTACCTAGAATATAACATTCTCCAAGGGGTTCTCATAATAGGCTATGATATCCGAATCTCGGACCGACGTGGGTTTACTGAACTCGGCAATATGCTGAGGACAACCATAGGACTGCTTCAGGCATGTGGGGATGACTTACCAAACCCACTTTTCCTGTTGTCACAGATTCGCGTCAAAGTTAACGAGATTTTTGCCGATATTTCTCGCAGAAATCCTGTTTGCAGAGACTTAGTGCGAGACAGGACAGAAGTCTTTCTGTCCAATGTCAATCGCTGGCAAGATGACTATGTGCAAACGCACCTTTGCCTTGTGAGGACCAGAACATATCTCATGCTTCTGGGCTTTCCATCGGAAGTCACGGCAATCGTGTCTCAGTACGTCAGGTACGACTCGTTGCGCTGCTTGGAGTACGATGCAAAGGACGAAGTAAAATTCAGCTCCTGTCTCATGATACGACAAATCGCTCAGTTATGGGACAATCAGCTTCCACACTGCTGGCGGAAAACAGCGCGCTTGTTGCACCCACCGTCAAAAGACTCGAAAGGCTCAAAGGGCTCATGTCGCGACGACCACGATGGTCACAATGGTGGTGGTGAAGGTGGCAGCGGAGGTGGCGGTGGTTGTGGTGGTAGTGGGGGAGACAACTCGTCATCATCATCATCATCGTCGTCATCGTCATCGTCGTCATCGTCGTCATCGTCGTCAAGCAGCTCAAGCGGCTCAAGCGGTTCAAAGGACAACAGCAACTCGCTTTCATGTGACTTCGACAACTCTCTGACGATGATTTTGAACCCGTTTACATGTGACTTCGACATCCCTCGAACGAAGATATTGAGGATGATTCGGACCGTCAAGAAACGTGTTGCCCGGAACAATGAGGACAAGAAAACGAAAGAATTCAAGTTTTCAGCAATGATGATTCGGGCGGCATGTGGTGACAAAAAGAACAACCACTTTGGTTTTGCCAATGGCAGTCTCTTATCTTTGTTGTTCCAGTTCGGCGAAGACCTCAAGGCCCATGGTGCGCGGGGAGAAAGCACGGCAGTTCTTTGCATCATGCGTGATATTGGCAACGCCTTGTTAGGCATGAAAGGACTTGTGACTCATCCCATCGTCCTTTTGGACCAAGTGCGGGAGTTCGTGATCAACACAACCCCCCTGGCACAAGGAGTAATCGCGGAACTCAGGGACAACTTCATCAACTATGACTACAAAGCTAGTGCAGCTTACATGGTCTGTGAGGTTTACCGGCGGCAAATCATCATCGTCGGAGAGACAATGAAGCATCTTGAGCCGTTAATTCGGTGCAAAGCTGTTGCAGAACTAGTGTGTTCCTATATGGACACGCACTATGTCCTTGACCCGCTTGTGGTGGAAGGGCTTCCTGTCGCCAAGGGCAACTTCGACAGACTGAACGGGCGTGCTGTCGACACAGTGAACCTGCCATTGTGGCATATGGTGAAACTGGTGGCACCGCGAACAAAAAAGGAAGACGAGGAACGGCTCGCGATGGCATTGCAGCTCGCCGAGGATGACAAAGACAACAAAAACGACAAGGGCAATGGTGGCGCGTAAGTGTTGGTGGTGCTGGTGGAAACTTTTGCGGATTTATGGTGGAGGATTTAGAGGGAGTGATTCAAAAAAAAAAGAAAAGCAAACAAAAAATATAAAATCAAAAAAAAAAATCAAAAAAAAAAGATAGTTTAATAGTTTAAAGTGAAACCGTATTGGGAATTTTTATTATTGACACAGATACTGTATTTAATAATAAAAAACTGATTAAAAAAGCCAAGAAATAATACATAAATGAGCACATGAGTGACTTAAAGTTGCAAGTGAGAAATAACGAGGAACTTCTCCTCAAACTCCTTAGGGGTGATGATTTGTACATGCGCGTGTATGTACTATTGACGAACATTCGACGGTCCTACAAAGGGCTTCAACATGACAGTTCTCGTTGGTATGAGATTTTCGTGAGCGTCTTTTTTTCCGAAGACAAGGATGCTCAGAAGCTTACCCTTCGTGATGCAAAGTCGTGGACGGATCCTCTTATTCTGATGGAACAGATTAGGTCTGCCGCAATGAGTGACAAGAAGTTGCGCGGGCACAGGAGACACCGTTCCATGAGCTCAAGAAAGTCTACAGCTGTGAACCAGGCTATAACCCTGTGTTCTCGTGCAAATTTTCTTAGTCTCTACAGGGAGAACAACAGGTCTAAGGATATGACCTATTTGATTCTTGGCAAGATTGGAATGAACCAGAATTGCGTATTTATTGTGTCTCAATACTTGGAGGTACAATATTCGCGAACTCCGGTTGTTTGCGAGTACTTTCAGAAGCCTAAGAATCTTCGTGAGATACTCGACTTTGTTGACCGTCCTGTTTTCAAGCCATTTTCGTCAAGTGTCGGGTGTGTAGGAGCGGTTAAGGTTTTGTCAGAAGAACCCGAACCCGAACCCGAACCCGAACCCGAACCCGAACCCGAACCTTCGAATAAGTCCGATGGAGAAGGAGAAGATGGGTAAAAACAAAACGTTGCCCGAAGTTCCTCTAATTATTATTTCATAGTTTAAAAAAATGAAGAATAAATAAAAGGTTTAAAAAGGATTTATAAAACAATATGGAATATGAAAAAAAAGACATATGTGAAGATTGTAATTTATTTGGTGATTTAGAATTAGAAGATGCATGTGCTGATTCTTCAGTGGGTTATGGCTTATGTTGTTATAAATATGTTTGTAAAAATGAATGTAATTGGTATTGTTCTTTTTGCTTTAAAAAGACACAATCTGGTGATATAAAATATGTTTGTTTTTTGGAATATCAGTTTAAGAAACTATTTAAGATTCATCATTATAACTATAACCAGTTTTTATGGGATAATCTTCCATTTAAACCGAAAATACAATTAAATATTATTAAGTTATTAAATTTAGAACCAATTGTGCGCAAAGACACAGAAACAAACTATGATATGCCAAAAAACTGTATTAGAAATAAACCAATCGAAACAACAATTTGTACACAATGTATACAAAAATATATTCCAAATCAAAAAACAAAGGAACCTTTATTGTGGTGGGGAATAAGCAATGAAGAATGGATGAGAAGATACGATTGATGTTTAATGAAAATAAACACATAAAGAGCTCAACTATCATAATTATTATAGTTGTAAATGAACACCATGGACATTAAGGACTCAAAAGAATATGACCTGTTAAGAGCTCATCCCAATGAAATTAAACTTTATTGGTCTGAAAAAGAAAAGAAACATTTGGGGTTTGTGAGAATTGTTGATGTTATGCCACGTGTTGTACCAAAAGGAAGAACTGGTGATATTGCAGTTGTCCAAGGTGCAAGAATATCATATGGTAGCACGGATCTGCGAAGTAAAAAGGCAGATGATGGCTTGGTAAATTACTTGGTAGAGCATTATCATACAAGTCCTTTAGAACTTGCTTCTGTAAAGTTTATTTGCTCTTGTCCATTATATGTTTTTAATCAGCTTGTGCGTCATAGAACTGCTAAACTAAATTGTACCAGTCGCAGGTATACAAAGATAGACGAAGAGACATTTTTTGTTCCAGAACCGAGATTACAAGATACTGTTAATAACAAGCAGGGTTCCTTAGATGCACCGGTGCCCGAAATTGCTCAACGGTCTTACCAAGCTCTTTATCAAAAAGCTGAAGATATTTACAAGGAATATGACGACGCAGTTAAAAATGGGATTGCTAAGGAAATCGCAAGAGGAGCAATGCCTCAGAACATCATGACAGAGTTTGTTTGGAAATCTGACTTGCACAACTTTATTAAAATGGTTCGTCTTCGTGTTCACCCAACTGCACAAAAAGAAATCAGGGACTTAGCGGAAGCTATGAAAGAACTAGTTAAACCAATGTTCCCAGCGGTTTTTGGAGCATTTGAAAAGTTTTGGTTAAACAGCATTTCTTTTTCACCAGATGAAATCGAATCTATTAAAAAAGGTAGAGATGAAAATGGGAACTATACTGGAATTACAAGTAAAAGACGAAAAACAGATTTTAATAAAAAAATTAATTTACTTGGTTTATAATTAATCTACTTAGTTTATAATAACCGTACCGTTACCAGATAATATAAAAATATAAAAAAAAATTGATGATTATATTCAAACTAGTTTTAATAGAACTAGCATCAAAATGATATCTTCAAGTCTTTTCAAAGGAATGAATTCCATGGAAATTTCAAGAACCCCAGGTATTCCTGGGATTGTTAGTCTTTCTGAACTTTATCACCATTTGGATGATAATCACGTTAAGATTAAAAATAGCTTGGACACAACTGTTGATTTAGACGCGGCTCTTTATGCCACTCTTGAAACATTAAAGGTTGTCTATGAAAGCGATACCAAAAATGATAGAGGAAATATTATTGTTAGTTTTATAAAAACTACTAAGAATACAAATACCTCTGTCACTTCTGGTATAGCAAGTAAATTTAATGAAAAGGTATTAATTTTGAACTGTGGAACTGGTTCTATAAAGTATCAATACTACAAAAAAGGAAGCGATGGTATCGTTACCGTTCTTGGTGAACACAAGCCTAAAACTGTTTCTTTCAGTAACTTCCCAATTAATGGGTATTATGACGTGAAAGAAAATGCCACTTCGTTGAACAGTATGATTATGGCAATTAAGCGAGATTTAAAGGAACTCCCTTGGAATCTTGACAAAAACGTCAAAGTCGTAGCAGTGATTACTGGCAATATCAGAAAAGCTTGGCAAAAAAGTAATGCCAAAGAACAGTTTGAAGGAAGGGTTCACGAGGTGTTTGATAAACTCAACATCTTACCATGGGACGGTAAAAGCTTCTTTATTACACAAGAGGACGAAGGAGCATATGAATCAATCGCAACATCCAATTTAATAAGGGATGTTAATCCAGACTATGATTGTGTTATCAACCTAGGAATAGGTCGTGGTTCATCTCAATGGACAACTATCCGAAATGGTGTTCCAGTAACAACAAAACATGAGTTTGGGATGAGCATTCCTGAAAAACTTGTAGGTGATGTTTCACTTAAGAAAACTGTTCAGGATCAGTTTAAAGACCCCAAATATGTTGAAGATTTGAACAATACTTGCAAAAATACGAAGTATCCAGTCATTGCATTGAAATCAGGATGTTTAATTAAGTTAAATAAAGACCCAGGGTTAAAAAGACTTGTTGTACCTTTTATAGGGCCAGTCGAGCCGACGGACCACAAGGGTTCATAAGGGTTCATAACCTCTTTAATAGTTTTATTCTTCTATATACATCGAAAACTCATTTGGAGCATGTTTTGATATTATATAAGTTCTATTTGGTTCTCGAGGACATAAAAAACTATCGAGATATGCATGTAGTCTAATATTTTCTTTATCATAACTTGCACCAGCATGAACCAAATCTCCTCTAAAAACAAACATATCACCTTTGTCTAAAGACAATATCGTTTTATTTATTTTTATTAAACTAGAATATCCGATAGAATTTTTCCATACATTAATTTTTGTGTTAGGCTCAATAGCAACTAAGCATAATAGTGGGATATAATCTTCAGGACATTCCATAAAATCATCTGAAGGTAAATAATCACAATGTGAAAGTTGTTCTTTACATCCTGGTTTAGATTTAAGAATTACCCAATCATTAATTGATAAGTTATTGCTAACATTCTTTTTAATATATCGATTAAGTTTTAAAACAAATGCGCTCATATATTTTTGCCTGTACGAAAGTCTACACTGGACTCGTTTTTTATCATTTCTTGACGAATTAAATATAAATCTTGCTTTTTTATCAACTTGTTTTTTTAATTCTTCGTACACATTATCTGGAATATCCACAGCCTTTTTTATTATTTTATAGCCATCAATATGAAGTCTATCTGGTTTATTGGGTTGATTTCCACATATTTTTTCTTTTATTCCTCTATTTCTTTTTAGTGGACCACGATTTCTTTTTATTTCACTATTTTTTCTTTTACGCGAACGAGTTAACATCTTATATTACCATTTACCCTCTGTTTATACCAGCTGCTCTATCGTAAGCTTTTGTATAATCCATCTCTTGATACATTATTTCTGTTTGATTTTGAAACTTGCGAGCACTTTCATTACCCAACCCTCTGTAACTATCTCTTCTAGTATTTGTTGGCTTATCTTCATAAAAGCGATTACCTTGTCTAAAATCTGGTTGTAACATGCTTCGTCTTAAATGCAAATCACTATTAAAATCTGTGTTGTCTAGTTTTCTATTTCCACGTGTACTAATTCCAAGATAAGTATTTTCTATTTCATTTTCTGATATATGAACTGCTGGAAAGCTATTATTGGCAATGGGGTTAGACCATATATTTTTATTATTATTCTGTTCAATAAACCCAACTGTATCTAAAGACCTTTGCATAAAAGAATTAACGTTATTTTTGCTTCTATTATTTTGACTCCTTCCAGAATATTCTACCTTTGCATCAGAAGTACTATTGCGATTTGATGTGGATGGATATTTCTTTTTTATATCATTAGGATTAACATAATCTTTTGGATCAATAATTCTATTTCCAAAAAAATTTCCAGTTTCTCGTATTTTGACATTTCCATTGTGAAAATACTTTTTACGTTCTTGATCACGGGCACATACATAACATTCTTCATGTATTGATACCCAATGGGGACACATTTTTTGCCCAATTGGTTTTTTGGGTTTATCAATAGAAACTTGTTTCCATTTGCATATATCGCATTTACTTTCAACTTTATTATGAATACATTGTTTAAATCCTTTATCATAAGCACATCCCCAGCACTGACCATTTCCCAATGCTATTCCATGCGAGCAAACAGAAGGTTTAAATGTAGCGTGTTTATGATGTGTTATATTTTCTGATTTCTCTCTGGTGCATGAATAGCATACGATTCCGTTTCCAATTTGAATATTATGTTTACATGTTTGAAATGATGGTTTAAAACTGGCAAAAGACATTCTCCAAACTTTTTTAAATAGCCACTATATTTATATATTCAGAAATAAATGTCTGGTAAATACCCCATATCAAGAAAGGTTACTAAAATTAAACTTGGCAGGAATAAGTTTAAGTATTCGTTTAAATACAAATGGAAAAATGGAAAATCTGTTACTGATAAAAAAACAATTCAACGAATAAATAAACTTAGAATACCCCCTGCTTACAAAAAAGTTAAAATATTTTCCTCTACCTCAAAAATACAATACACCGCATTAGATGATAAACAACGAATTCAAAAAGGTTATCACCCTATATGGATACAAGAAAGAAACCGAAAAAAGTTTAGAGATTTAACAGAATTTGTAAAAGCTTATCCAAAAATTATAAGAAAAATAAATAAGCTTTTACCTTCATCCGGTATTCCAAAAACAAAAAAACAAATGGTTGCACTTGCAACTGGTTTATTAGATTCGTGCCGTATTCGCCCAGGAAGCGATAAACATCTTAGAGACACTGGTTCATATGGTACAACAACTTTGTGTAAAAAACACATCAAGAAGAAGACATATAAAGGGAAAACATACATTTCTTTAAAATTTGTTGGTAAAAGTGGCGTAACAAATGAATGTAAGATAAAATACAGTACAAAGGTTGCAAAAAACTTATACAACCTATCTAAAAAAAGAAACAGTCCCAATTCTTCTATTTTTAACACGAAAGACTATAAGGTTACTGGAAGCGATATTAATAAATTTTTACAGGATATAGGGGGTAAATATATTTCAGGTAAGTCATTTAGAACTTATCATGCAAATATAGCATTTTTACAAAAAATACTACCATCCCTCAAGAATAAAAAAATAATGCACAGTGAAGCTAGTCGAAAAAAACATACTATAGAAGTAATAAAAAAGGCAGCGGAAGAATTACATCATAATCCAGCTACCTTTAAAAATTCTTATTTATTTACACCTATCAGAGAATTATACATATCAGACCCCTCTCAATTCAAAAAAACTTTTAACAAAAAAGATTTAAATAAAGCTTTATCTGCTTTCATTAGGAAAAATACTTCCCGTTATGCAAAGGTTCCTAAAAACTGGAAATAAGATGATTAGCTAATAACCGACAATCTGTTTCAGGATTATCATTATAGTCATTTGATATATACCCATTAAATGATTCATTATCCAATGCTGTTTCTGAAACATGTGTTGATCTTTTTAATATATCATCTTTAATACCGTTGCATTCCTTTTTTAGTTTATGAAAGGTTCTTTTAGGAGCTGTTACTCTATATACTTTACCTCCAATATCTTGGATAAATTTCATTTCAACTGGATATCTCACATCTGGAATAATAAATAAGTTTATGTTACTTCTTTCTGAATGTAAATCAATGTTTAATTTCATTGCATTTACATAAACTTCTTTACCATACTTATCTCGAAATTCACTTCCGAGTGTTTGCAATAGTTCTCTTGTTTTATTATCTTTATTTTGATATAGCTTTTCATAAGAACATCCATGTTTTAGAGCGCATTCTTGTTTTAATGGATCAGCAAAAGATAAAAATAATGGATTTAGTCCTGAAATCCTTTCTTTTAAAAGGTTTAAGAAAATGTTTTTGGAAACATAATCCTTCCCAGAGCCAATTTTACCAGAAAATCCAATTATCATTGCTTTTACGTTTTTAGATTTATACTCCATTTTATCTATATAACTATAACGTTTTATGTGTTTAGTTCATCATTTTTTTGTCAAATGCCGCCCCGCTACCAAGGTAACTTGTTCCTCCTTGGTCTAAAATATTAAGTTCAGATATGGTCTTCATTGCTAATTCCACTCTTTTTCTTATTTTTTCAAGTTCACACTTATTGTTCTTCGTATCCTTAATATTTTCTTTATTTTCTTTATTTTCTTTATTTTCTTCATCTTTTAATGTTTTTTCACTAACTTTAATAGGTTCTAAAGATTTATCAGAACGTTCCTTGTCAAATGATGCACACATCAATGTGATATCTTTTTCAAGAGAATCATATAAGTTTTCAAAACATTTCTCCAGAACGTTACTGGTATCTTTGTTCAAATACTGAGCTATTTTTTGGTCCATTGTATTATTATCATAGTTGTCTTTTACAAGTAATTAAAACGCAAAAATTGATTTATTTCATGACATATCCTTAAAAATATACATAAAAATGAACAACCGTCGCTGGGTAAGAGATGATGAAAAGAAAAGAACACCGAGGCGTAAAAAAATTAAACAACCACGCTCACGGCCTTTGACTTACAATCAATTAGATGCTCTCAAGCATTCTACTAATTTACCAATAAGCATTATTCGGAATTTTCATATGTACCTCGATATGGGTAAAATCACGAAGACTACACCAATCGATGTAATTGTTCGAAATAAGTTTTTGCCTTGGGATAAAAAGGTTTTACTTGAGAAGAAAGATGTAAGAATGACTCATACAAAGTATTTTGATTTAAAATGGGATTATTATAAGCTCACATTTGAAGAACCAGATAAATGTAATATTGCAAGACTTCCTAAATTAAAATGGGATGAAAAGGCAATTGAAGCAATCGGTTTAAATAATTTTTGTGCTGCACATTTAATATTCATCCTCAAAAAGTATTCTTACCTTCATTGGGATTGGTATACTGCAACAGAGAAGGTAACATTATTAAATATTATAGAAAACCCATCATTACCATGGAATAAGAATGCTTTGCGTTATAAACTTGAAAATGAAGGTGGATCCACGTTGTTTATGACAGCTTTAATTACATTACCAGTTGAATTAATTGATTGGGAAAATATGACAGAAACAGTTTCTTGGGTAAATATTGGAAAATATCCTGATTTACCCTGGAACTTTTCTGAAAAACATTGTTGTAACTGTGGATCACCATGTGATAACTTTCCACCTCTTTGGGTATTGCGAAAGCTAAAAGAAAAACCATTAAATTGGTGTCAAATTTCACTTAATTATCAATTTACATCGATTTATGATAATAAAGATATTCCCTGGGATGAAAAAGCTATTGTTAATAACAGTTATGATGATATTCCGATTTGGTTTATTTTTGCAACAGATTATAAGTGGGACATGAAAAGATTAACAAACCATGTTTCATGGAAAACAATTATAAGTCGCCCTGATATAAAATGGGATGTAGAAACAATGACCAATACTGAGAACCCATCTTTAGAAAACCCTCCCGTAGAAATTTTATCCAGGTATTCTGACTTAAAATGGAACTGGGATAAATACTCTGAAGAATTTGAATATAACGATATTCTTGATTATCATCATTTACATTGGAACTGGGACCTTATTGCAAAACGAAACAATATACCGTTTGATTTTGCAATAAAATTCCCCGAGAAAAACTGGGAGTATGATAGGATTAATGCTGGTAACGAAGATGAAATAATTGTAGAATCACTACGTGTTTTAAAGTTCTCGTTTACAGCAGATATCGGTCTGCTTATTTTTAACAAAATATATTGTTAAAAAATATTTTGATAGTTATATACCAATAATGATTAAGTGTGTATTTACTATTCTCGCTCTTTTCTTATTATTTCTATTTATTTTCAATCTTCTCCCAAATCAATCCAGTAAAAATACCAGAACGGTAAGACACCAAATATATTAAAAATTGAAAAAAATATAGTAGCTGATGTATCATTTAGAGTAAATGCCGTCTGAAGAAACAATCAGAAATAATATTATTAATATATTGAAAGATGAATTAAACAAAGAAGAAAATCAACTTTACTCTTCTTTTATTTTACATTTAATTCAAACTATTGAATCCAGTAAAAAAAGAAAACGTTCCGCCGCTCACACGCGTAAAAGAAGAAAACTAAGCGGTACGTACACCAACAACACCTTTGGAATTTTTGCTGAATAAAAATTATTATAGTTACTATTAAATTTTTAAGAAAATAAAAAAGCAGAAATACGACCAATTTTCTTCTGATGATGCTTAACTGTCCCCATCCAACTACTTAATTCATCTTCTGGGTCTGAAAGTCTCATCTCTTCAGGAATAGGTTGCTTTAACTTTTTCATTTTCTTAACAGTTTCAATTTTAGTCAAAACACTCGGAAAACTGGGACCAAATAACTTCGTTTTCCCAGCAATCCTACTACGAGTTCTTCGAAGATAAATGTATTGTTGAATAAAATTAACAAGAAAATCACCAATATCATTGGTAGAAAACTTTCTTGTAATCTCTTCTTTTGAAGTTTCAAAATAAATAGTGCGTTTTTGTTCATTTTGATATGTGACACTAACAAATGCATAGTAAGGGCCACTTTTTAGACATTCAGCACTAATTACTTTTTCCGACATCAAAAAGTTTTTTGCTGTTTTTGAGGAAATTAATACGTGAATATCACCCCGTTCTTCAAAAAAACAAGAACTGCGTGTTTTCACAGACAGTTTCTCTGACCGTGTTTTGTCGTCGGAAGAAACACTGTATGAAATGTTTGTAATTGTGACAGGACGAGACCTGGAATAGTGGTGTTGCCACAGTAGTGGATGCATCATGTTCATATGATAAGTATTTTTAACAAGTTCTTATTCGATTATTATCAATTTTTACTAACATTTCTTTTCTTTTTCGTCGACGTGTGGTGCAACATACATGTCAAAATATTCTTGTCCTAATTCCCTATCCACTTCATCAACATTACGATCTCCTTTTTGAACACTATCCATTAAATTAAGCATAATATCAAGTTGTTTATGGTCAAAATCTTCTGCTTGGTCAACAACCATCATTAATAAACTAGGAAATTTCTCAGAAAATGTTTTGTGTTTCATAGTCATTTTAATCCTGAATGGAACAGTTTCTCTTGTTTCTTTTGGAACATCTTTTACTTCATCGATTACCATGTTGATATAATTTTTAATCCACTTTTTTCCTTTAACGTCACTCATATTTTAATGTTTGATAAATTGGTTTTCTTTATACCAATAAATAACTTATAAATTATAAGTAATATATATAGAACTGACATTCTAATATGAATTCATACATTACTTGTTTATTATATGTTATGTTTCTTTTGGCAGCGGCAGCTGTATATTTAACTTTAACTGCCCCTGTAAAAACAAAGCCACTGAATAAAATCGTAGAAGGGTTTTCAAAAAAAGCTCTATCAGAAGACAGAGAAGATGAAAGTAAACTACGTGTATACCCTGATCATAATGATAAAGTATATTCTAGACTGTTCGACCTTGTCACAAATGAGCCAGCAATCTACAGACATGACATTATAAAAATAAAAGATGTAGCAAAAGTTGACGAAAAATCCCGTGTTTTGGATGCAGGATGTGGTTTAGGCAGACACTTGGAAATCTTAAGAGAAATTGTACCAGGAATTACTGTAGAAGGAGTTGATAGGTCTAAAAGTATGATACACCAATCTAGAATTCGAAATCCTGGAGCAGAATTGTTATGTACTTCATTAACTATTCCAGAAATTTATAAGCCAGAAACACTTACCCATATCTTTTGTCTACATGAAACACTAAACCATAATACACCAAAAGAAATTAGTAAAATTCTTAATAATTTTCACAAGTGGTTACTTCCAGGAGGATATCTTATTGTTCATCTATTAGATCCAACAAAATTAGACCCCGGGCCAAGAGCATTTTCACAATATTTTAAAGCAAAGGATGATACGCGACACGCGTTAACTTATTTTGAATCATTTACACACGAAGCTTGGTGGGAAAAGGAGACTGATAAAAAGTATTGGTATCGTTATTGTGAAAAGTACATATTCCCAAAAGATAAAGTAAAGGTACATACAACTCCACTATGGATACCACCTGTAAATAAAATGTTAAATTATATCACCAGGCATAGATTTAAGTTAAAAGAAATGATTGAGCTAAACGATGTTGAAGTTGCAGATTTTAGTTTGTACATATTCAAAAAAATTTGAGATAGTAATATAATATGAATACTCAATCACCACTTACAAAATCTTCTTTGCCTTTATGGGTGGAAAGTTATCCAAAAGGTTATATTAATATGAAAACTGAAAAAACATCAAATAAATTTAAGCCAAATGTATTAAAGTATAAATATGCAATGGATAGTGCAAAAGAAATTCTTAAACAGGGTGATAATTCGAAAATAAAGATGCCACGCATTAGTAGCAAAGAAACAAAAATGCCAACAACGAAGCCGTTATCATATGAAAACTTTGTAAATAATAACGTATTCCCAGAGGAAAAGTTTTTTTTACCAACAAATATGGCTTCACATATGGAACCAATTTGGGTGTTAATAGCGTTTTTACTTGCAATATGGATTATCTATTTTGTTGCGAAATAATCCCCATAAAAAATCTTGTTATTTAATATAATACTTTCCAGTAACGTTTTAAATATGTCAGGTGGATATTCATTAAAACAATTCAATTCAGATATGCAACAGCTTGGTGGGATGATTGAAAATTTCTATTCTCAACAGGGTGGTGCCCAAACTGGTGGCCGACGCAAAAAAGGAGGCAAAAAAGGAGGCAAAAAAGGAGGCAAAAGGGGAGGCAAAAAATGCAGTAGAAAACATCAATCAGGCGGCCAAGCACCTGTTCGTTATTACAAGGTTTTAAGTGTAAACGGAAGACCTTACCCATTTTACCGAAGATACAAAGGCGCGGAACCAAAAGATGCTGCCAAGAAAGCAGGTAAGTTTATCTGTAAAAAACTTAAGATGGGAAATAAAGGATGCAAACTTACTTTCCAACTTAAGGAAACAACCAGGGGTTCAGACAAAAGAGTTTATGGCCCATATAAAGGTCATTTTGATAAGCTAGCCAAACCTCGTACTCTTAAGTTCCCTGGTAAGAAACCATTTGTTGTCACTCACAAATTTATGGTTAAACTTGCTAAAAAGTAAATATCATAATACTATATAACTTACAATGTCTAGTGTGAATATTAAATCTACACATAATGACCCAGTTGTTGGTCTTATGGCACAGGCAACCCAATTAAAGTCTCAGGTAGCTGAACATTCAAAATATGATTTAAATGTTACAAGTTTTAACGGCAGCAAAGCTACTAAAGATGAAGAAATGAAACTATATATCCCAGTTGAAACATATACCAATTATCCCAATAAGAAAAAAAAGCAAGAACAAGAAATAATAAATTTACTCTTCATTTCCGCTGTACTCTTTATTATTTTTGCAATTGCTTTCCGTAACAAGTAAAGTTTCATTTGATTCTTTTATCTCAGGTGGTTGATAAGGCACATAATCAATCCATTCTGGGTACATCATGTTTAAATTTTCCAACATCCCTTGGACAAATCCCCATGCTTTTCTTCTTATAAATCTCCTTATTTTGTTCCAATGTTGAGTGATGTTATCAGGTATGTAATTTTTTGGAATATGAATATATTTTCTTTTTTCAAAATCATAATCCAATTCAGCTTTGAAATTAACACCAGAACTCTTGAACCAAATTGTTCTTTTGTGCTCATCTTGGTCATACTCGGGAAACTCTTCTTCTAATCTCCCTAACAAAGAAGGATAACAATGAAAATCATATCCTTCCATTAACCACTCCTTTTGTTTAAATAAAGTCTTTTTTGTTAAAATAGGTCGTACCTTTCTATAAAAAAAACTAGACCATTTGTCATTATCACCATATGAAAATATATCTATACATTTCTTTTCATATGACTGAAACATAACATCATCACCTTTCATTCCACCATAGCACCTTCTTGTTTCTACAGAATAAATAACATCTTGAACATCAAGATTTTTTATTTTATGTATTTCAGATAAATGATTTGGAAATACCCAATTGGTGGTATCATGACTAATATGTTCTTTGTAATTTAAAGTAGTTATTAAATACACTACACCCAATATCCATTTTTTTTGGTTTTCATGTAATTCACGCCTATCGTTTTTAATTGACATAGAACACATTAACCAAATTAACGTCGAAAATGATTTATGAATAAACGCATCTTCTACCATTATAATTGGTAACCTTCTGATAAGTTTTAAAGGACTTAGTTCAAGTAATAAATCTGTCGTAAATACCGCAGCTCTTTTGTTTTTTCGTCTAACAGCTTTTTGCAAATGTGATTGTAAAAATGAATCATATACAGACCCTCCTGTATTTAGTTCATCTGATTTTAAAGGTGTATAAGAAGAACATAGAGAAACTTCTCTATATCCTATTTTGACAACTTTCCTCCACGTTACCTTTTTATCAGACGGTATTTTATGATACCACGTTGCCTGAATTGAAGGGGACATATTATTTTTGATATCCCAATCTAAATAAAAGTAAGGTTTCACAATAGACCCCTTATCAATTCCATCAACCCATTTCGTTATTGTCTCCTGACGAAGTGACATTTGATTATGGTACGCTTTTCAGTTTAAGTATTAATAATTGTCAATTTTTATAGTATTTTAAAACTATATTCATAAAATAAACGCAAAATAGCTATCATACTTAAAGAACATATTGATGTTTAATAAACTAGGTCGATACAATGAATGTGAACACGCAGAGGAATAAAAAGATAGAACCACATGTTATTTTACATTTAAGAATTAACCAGGAAGATATCGATAGATACATGAAAAATAAAATTCAAACAGAACCCTCAGAACTAATTAACAGCGCTGTATTACCACGTCCATATGATGCAGATAACCTAGGTATTTTTACAAAAACTTTTACGAATAGTCCAACACCTGCAAATATGGATGATAATCAGTTTGAGACATTAAGTATCACGGAGAGCGAGTTTGATGAAATGAAAAACAGTGATATATTTCCTAGTGATTCTAAATTATTTTTACATCAGGGAATGCCTTCAAATATGTTATTAGAAGTAGGTAAACCTTTAAAACCAGAACCAGATAATACAAAACCTGAACCTGCACCACCTGTCGAAGATAAACATTTCTTGTCTATTCCACATATAAATCTTGATGAAACACCAAATGTCCCACAAGCAAAAACAAGCGAAGATCCAAATTGCTCCGACACAAAAATAAAACTCATTACGGCCATGTGTGAATTCGCAGATGCAAATAGGAGAAAAGAATGGATAAAAAGTACATCTTTATGGTGTAGATGGTGTGTTCATCCTTTTTCAGGACCACCAGTTGCTATACCAAAGTGGTTTATTAATAAAACATTTTTTGTATCAGGATGCTATTGTAGTTATAGTTGTGCAGCTAAGCATTTATTTTCAAGAGGGGATATTAATGAAAACAACAAATGGAAATATTATAATCTCCTCCATCTTTTACGAAAAAGAATTTTAAACATTGATGAAACTGTTAGAATTAAACTAGCTCCTCCTCAAGAAACTTTACAAGTTTTTGGTGGACATTTGTCTATTAAGGATTTTAGGGATATCACAAAAGAAACTAACATACACCATAAAATTTATAATGTATTAGAACCACCAATGGTTTCTATTGTCCCCACAATTGAAGAAGTTACATACCCTAGTTCAAAAACATCTGACATGAGACTTCTTAACACCCCGGGTGGAATGAGAGCATATGGTAATATGAAATATGTTGCACCTAAAAATGAAAGTTACTTTTCTACAACTAGATGGGGCAAAAGCAAACCTTATATACCAATTGATAAAGATAGAATGAAACGGGCGGTTGAAAACTTAAAAGTTAAGAGGAAAGCCCCATTATTAGATAAAAAGAAAACACTATTGCATTATATGAATCTACAGATTAATAAGAAAAAAAGAGGGATAAAAGGGAAAGATTAGAATTATATAAAAAGTAAAATATATCTACAAAATGTGTGAAAAGGTAATTGCTTGGGATATCGGGTTAAAAAACTTATCATATTGTATTCTCCAAAAAATCAATGAAAACGAAGAAGGTATGAATTACCCTGTTGATAAACATGGATATTCAATAATTGATTGGGAAGTTATAAATTTATACCCAGAGGAAAAAAAGCCAGTTTGTGTTGGATTAACTAAGAAGAAAACGGTATGTGGGAAAAAAGCAAAAATGTTATTAGGTTCTGATAATTTTTGTAAGACACATGCGCCAAAAGGATGTAAAGAAGTTAAGAAAAAGAAATCCAAAAATAAACACCCATTTGAATATGCAACACGTATTAAACAAGAGCTTGATAAAAGACCAGAACTATGTGAGGTAAATAATGTAATTATAGAAAATCAACCAGCATTAGTAAATCCTATAATGAAATCAGTACAAATGATTATTTTTTCATATTTTTCTTTTAAACATACACCAGATAACCCAGTATATGTCCAAAATGTAAACGCTAAAAGAAAAGAAAAACTACCAGTTAAAGATGTAAAATGGGAAGGGTCACAATATCAAAAAGATTACCTGGAAAGAATTAAAAACATAAGTACAAAAGATAAATATACCAGAAGAAAAAAATTATGTTATTATTATGCTAAATTATGTTTAGAAACAGCACCTGGTTTACAGGATTTCTTAGAAACACACAAGAAACAAGACGACCTAACAGATTCATTTTTAATGTGTGTCGATTGGTTACATAGAAAATAATTTAAGAATATATCCGCAATTTTTTTGTTGCATAATATATAATAAATCAAAAATGACTAATCACTGTGGATCCTGCGACCCCCCTTGTAACCAACGTAAAACTGCTGGACATCCTGTATGTTCTCCCCCTTGTAACCAGACTATTGTTTACAAACCAACACCAAACGCCAAAGTATGCACAAGAGTTGTACCTCAGTGTCCTCCTGTAAAGAAGTGCGTTAAAATTTGCAAGCCTCCTGTGTGTTGTCCATCAAATTGCAACGCCAAACATTAAATGCGTTTAAAATACATATTATAATCTGCGTAAAATACTTTTAATATTTTTAAATTAATCCATCTAAAAATATTAACATATCTCGCAATTTTTTTTATTGTATATTATATAATAAACTATTTGAAAATGTCTTGTTGTCAATCTTGTGGAACAAATATTGTAGTTGTCGCATCAAAGAAAACTGTAAATCCTTGCGACCCCGTACAGCCTCCTTGTCCTCCTCCTCTTTGCGTAAAATGCGTTGAATGCAAACCTAAACCTATCTGTGTCCCAGAATGCAGAAAATCCATTAAAGACGCATGCAGAGTAAAGCCTTGTCCTCCTTGCAAATGCAAACCTTGCCCTCCTAAGAACTGCGTTAGAAAAACAAAGTGCAAATTCTACTCCGTTAAGGACAAGTGCAGAACCCAGGTTCCCTGTCCCGTTGTGAAAGAATGCTGCTGCTCAGGTAGTTGCTCTCATTAAACAACTGGTATAATTAACTTTTTTAATTAAATAATATTCTTTAATATACTCCATATTATGAAATATTATATAAATTACTACTATTTTTCGTCGTAAATATTTAAGTATTTTGTAATATTACTATTTCTACTAATTCCAATGGTAGATATTTTTTAAGATATTTTTTAGTTTTATATATTACTTGTTGATGAACATAATACATATTATCTCCCTTCAATATTAAGTTATGTCCAACTACATAATTATTATTTCCTGTTACAATTGTATTTATTCCAATTACTATATTACCATTACCAATTGCTTTTGAACCTGACCCCATTATTATATTATTTGTTCCTTTTTCATCTGTATGACAGCCCATGAGAATGCTAGCGTTAATAGGTTGACTTGACGCAACAGACTCTCCAATTGCTATCACATTGGAACCAGTATATCCAAGTTCTGTTATATCGCCCCACTCTGTCATATTTGTTATTTAACTATTTTGTTTATGTCTAATCAAACCACATAAACAAAACTAAAATAACACCCATACACGATATGAGTGCAACAAATCTCCCTGAAACAGTAAACGATTTTATCCAAAATAACGAATATGAAAATCTTTATAGGCTATCTGAAACAGAAAGTTTTATGTGTGATGGTGATTGTGGAAAAACCTTTAAAAATTTAGTAGAAGAAAAGGCACCTTTGTATAAACATGTTGCATATGGACACTTAATTATTATGTGTGAAAAATGTTTAGATAATGAAAGCTACAAGAAAAATCTTGAACTTGTTGACAGAACAGAATATACTGTAAAACAAAAACCTTTAATGTGGCCATGTAACTTTTGTGGTGATAAACAAGGTGGTGGTTGTAAATGGTATTGTAATCGTATTTCAGATATTGATATGTGCATGAAATGTTATGAAGATGATTTATTTGACAAATACACAAAGATTGAAGATATAGAAAGAAACTGGATATGTGAAAGAGGTGGTCTTGACCCAGTACTAATAGTTATGGACGAGGTAAAAGAATTAAAAGTTCCAGAAGAACTTAAAGACAAAGTAACAACTGAAAGAGTTGAATCTTGGTTTCAAGATTTTGACGAATTAGTATCTATTGATGATAAAATTAATAATATTTGCACATGGTTACCATTTACGGGCGTATATGAAATTCCAAACTATTCTGCTGCAACAATGCTAGTTGTAAATTGCGATATAAAAAATAATGGACAGGTTGCTTCTGTTGTATTTGATGACCATGGAAGAATGGCAGTTAACATTATTTTTGATACGTTTGAGGAGTATCAGAAAGATGTTAAAGAATGGAAAGAAAATCAATTATCAGAAGAAGATAGGTCAAAATTACTAAAAAAAGTTAAAAATGATTTTAAAGAAAAACATGAGGCAGAAGAAGAAGATTTAGCACATACATGCGAAGAATTTAGTGGATACATAAGATTAATTAAAAAGTTAAATATGTATTATGGATAATTTATGGTGAAAATAATTCTCCACCAACACCATCAATTGGTACCCATGTAGTACCATTCCATCTAAATAAAACATGAAAGAAAAATAAACTACCAGATAGGAAAAAAATGTACACCTCTCCTGGGGAAAATGTACCTGAAGTGATTCTTACCTGAGAATCTGGTCCCCCGTTTTTAAAAACATTAATCCTTTTTAACTGACCATCAAAAGTACCATTTGGTATAGGGTGAGTTGTATTACTGCTGGTATTACGTGTAATAGTTGTTCCATATGTAGTTAAATCAATAGCAGTTCCTGTATTTCCAATTTCTTGAAATTCCTTATCTGGATAAAGGTCAGATCCTCCTCCTCCTCCGCCACCTGGACAAATAAGTTTATTTGCCCCATTTACATCCGTTGTAACTAAACATCCATCTTCTCTAGCACTAAGTGTTACTTCATCACCAATAGAATTAACATTTGTAAAATGAATCGTATTATTTTCTACAAATAATTCTTCTGTATGAATTTCACATACTTTATTTTCAGAACTTCCTATTGTAGAACACCCAGGACATGGATTTAAATGGGAAAATTGTAAGTTTCCCTTTTTAAGATATTTTTCCACATGTTTTAATTTTGCATTTACACAATTTAATAAGTTACAATTAGCGTTAGACATTTCTGTAGTATATAATAAAAAATATTTTTTTACATGTCTAAATCAATTACGTTTTCCCCTTTAGGTTTTCTGGTTCTACGTTTTCTTACAGGTTTAGTATTAATGTTTCTTACTTCAGTTGGTGCTCCCATATCTTCTTCAACATCGGATATAAGACCTGTCTGAGCCATATTACCAGCGTTTAGTTGACTTAGAATATCATCAAATCCTTCTGGGCCCGACATTACGTTTTGGTTTATAATTCCCTGACCTTGTGGAACCTGGTTTACGTTTGCTCCAACATTTGTTGACATGTTTGATGCTTGTGGGTTAGGCATTGTAAATCCAGTAGTAGTTCTAGGAGGCGCATACCCTGGTCTACCATCCCATGAAGGTTGCTGTGCTGCTTGTCGTTTCTTTTCATTAATCCCCTGCATCATCATTCCAAAAATAGGATCTGATGCGTTTGTTGTTGCCATTGAGTTCAATGCTTCGCGTTGAATCTGTGCCATAATATCTGGGTTCTTTTGTAATATATCATTAAGTTGTGGAGTTGAGGACTTAAATAGTGTGTTTGATAAGTGAAACATAAGTCCTGAACCACCAACCATTGTTAATAGTTTCAACTCTGGGGCCATTTGTACAGAATCTTTATATTTGTCATGTAGTTCCTCAAATACTTCATCGTAATCTCCAATGTTTTCTAAAACTTCTCCTGACCACCCATCTAAAGCAAATTTATATGGGTTGTACCTTTTATTACAGTATTCTGTACCACTTGCGAATGAAATTAAAAGCTTTCTCTGAGTTCTAATACTTCTTTGAACATTTCTCATTCGTTCAAGTTTGTTAACTTCTGATCGTAATGTTTCTAAAGGAGTTCTCATGTTCAAGTTTAATCCAGACTTGTAGCCATTTCCTTCCAGTCTGCCATAACGATATAATAAGTCCATCTTTTCAGAAACAATTTCATCTTTTGTCATTTCAGAAGGAGACCTCCACTTCTTTTCAGCACTGGGCATACCATCATCACTGCCACTATCACTTCTACTATCTCCAGAATAATCAGAACCTAAATCAGAACCACTAGCACTGCCATCACTATCGTCACCACTTCTTCTTGAGCGGTCATCACCACTATCACTATTTAAACTTTCACCACCTTCTCCTAAATCTTCATGGTGGTGTTCCCCGTCAGATACAATATCCGAAACATCATCATTTGGTTCATTTCGTAATTTATCTTCATCTGATAAAGGACGGGGAGTTGGTGGTCTATCATGTTTTTCACTTGTTCTTTCAGTTCTTTCAGTTTTTTCAGTTCTTTCAAATCTTGAAGATGGAAAGAAATTATTTCGTTCAGTTTCTTGCATTCGATGTTTTTTTCTCTTAATAACACGGCGTTTCATTCTAGCCTTGTGTCTAGAATGTGTAGGAGAACTAAATCGCCTGTTATTTTGTATAGATTCGGCATCTGAGATAATGTCATCTAAATCAGAAAGTAAATTGTCTTTTGGTTCAGGTGGATTATAATGACTTTCCTTAATATTTTTTTTGTCCATTCGCTTTCCTAAGGCATCTGGAATTTTTTCCCTGTTTAATAATAATTCTATGCCATCCAATGGAACACGCTTATTTTTGAACTCTTTGTTTTCTGAATTCATACTTCTAGATTTTCCTATATCACCATTCCTATTTTCTTCTTTATATCCACCCGAGACAGAACTTGTTGGTTTAGGGTAAACACCATTCCTATAATTACTTGACATCATATTAAGATAAATTAACCTTTATTTACTGAAGACAAGAACTGTTTCTCGCTGGAAGAACGCGCCTGGTATTCCTTTAAATTATTATGATGTTTCTTTTTAACAAAGGGTAAGCAACATTTGCTTTTTTCATTCATTAGAAATCTTGAAAATAATACAAATAACAATGCAATAAGTAATGCTGTTTTTATATTTCGAGTAGCAACAAATGCTATGCACAATACAGTTAGTTTTCTTACCCAAGGATGTGCAAAAAAAGAATGCATACCCTTAGGTATATCCATCATTACATATTTTCCCCCTAAGTTCATCATTAGCATAACACATCCTGAAACAAAAGGACTTGTATTTAAAAAATGCGCAAGGTGACCATAAGGCAAAGGCATTATTAATCTTATAATATTCATAGATTTTTTAAATAGTTTAGTTTATTTACTTTTAATATTACTTTTCATATTTTCCTTCATAAATGTCTTAAGACTATCCTTAAGAGTTTCTTCATCATTATCTCTATCAGTATCTGGTTCTGTTTCATTATCTGTTTCAATTTCAGACTGTTCAATTTCAGACTGTTCAATTTCAGACTGTCCCTCGTCATCACTAAATCCGAACATTTTGGAAACTCTTTTACAGACTTCATCGTCATCGTCATCGTCATCACTATCGCTATCTTCACTATCAGATTCATTATCCTTATTTTTGTTATTTTTGTTATTTTTGTTATTTTTGTTATTTTTATTATTTTTATTATTTTTATTATCTTCAAATCTTACTTTTTTTAATATACTTTTGTTATTTTTGTCATTTGAAACCCAACTAAAAACTCTAGCTCCAAGATGAATTAAAGGATTATCATCTTTTTGTTCAGAATTATCTTGATTACTTAAATTGTTATTATTTTTTATATCAGTCATTATTTTTTCAACAGTACCTTTTACATTAGTAAATAAT
>Ga0180432_10002363_pt1 | contig 28345 bp, 30 predicted proteins | sample SS_ome_10_FD_132414 | JGI IMG/M metagenome (GOLD analysis project Ga0180432, IMG submission 132414) | Hypersaline lake sediment archaeal communities from the Salton Sea, California, USA - SS_1_MS_2 metaG | ecosystem: Environmental > Aquatic > Non-marine Saline and Alkaline > Hypersaline >... | reverse complement strand
CATCTGCCTTGTATTTGACAATAGAATGTGATAATATTGAAGTACAGTTTCCTTATTCAACCATACAAGAAATAGAAGAAGGACTATAGAGGTAATAAAAATGACGAAGAATAATAAAGCAATTACAGATGTAACTACCATCAATAAAGATGGCGTATATGATGTACCTTTATCTGGCCAAAAGCCGAAGAATCCTCCTGGTTTATTCCCATCTGATACTCAATCTCAAAATCCTAATATTTCTCCCCAGAACTTAAATGAATCCAACAAAGAATGATCTCTTTAAAATTTGTTTCACCATTGTCGAGCAATATAAAATATAAAAAACACGGGGCGCCATTTCGACGCCCCGCTTTTTGTTGCCTGATTGTTAGTAGATAGCTGTTACACCATCCCCGGCCGGAGGTTGAAACGCTGGCGGAGGCTTTCCAGCTCCGCGGCCAGCTCCGGCTCCAGCAGGTTCCCCTCGTCGGTGCCGATGAGGTTGTTCATCTCCCTCGGATCGTTCACCAAATCATACAGCTCCGGCTCCCGGCAGAGCTCCCACTCGATGTACTTGTGGGTATTGGTACGCACCGCCTTGTGGGGCGGCACCCGCCCGCCGAAGGGGAAATCCCGGAACAGCTCGTAGACGAAGGACTCCCGCCCCTCTGCAGATGCAGAGCGCAGGATCGGCGCGAAGCTTTCCCCCTGGACCGAATCGGGGATCGGTATCCCCGCGAGCTCCAGCAGCGACGGCGCCAGGTCCAGGTTCAGCACCATCTGATCTGCCTTGCGGCCCGGATCGTTGACGATCCCCGGCGCCCGGACGATGTAGGGGATGCGGATGGACTCCTCGTAGGGGTAGTGCTTGGCGATGAGCCGGTGCTCCCCGAAGAGGTAACCGTTGTCCCCGGCGTAGACGATGATGGTGTTGTCGAGCTGGCCGGTCTCCTCGAGAACCGCCAGGAGCCGCCCGATCTCCTCGTCCACCGATTCCAGGCACTCGCAGTAGTTCCGATAGCGGGTGTGCATGTCGTCCATGCCGCCTTCCAGGAAGTTATTGCCGGTCATGGTGTTGTACTTGTCCCCCTCCGGGGCCAGGAACGACAGGTCCGCATCGGCGTATTTCCCCTTGAGGTGCTCCGGCGGCTTCCAATCGTGATGGACCGCCTTGTGGGAGAGGTACATGCAGAAGGGCTCCGTCCGCTCTTCCTTCACGAAGTCGATGGCGTAGTCGGTCATGTCGGTGGTGATGTAGGGGTTCCGCTCCTCGGTCACCAGCTCGTAGTTCTTGTAGATGGGGCAGTTCCAGTAGTCCCCCTGGCCGTCCTTGCGGGTGAAGGAGACGAAGAGGTCCACCCCCGGCAGCTCCGGCAGGCCATCGCCGGTGCCCGGCATGTGCCACTTGCCGATGAAGGCGGTGGCGTATCCCGCCTCCTTGAAGTGCTGCATGTAGGTGATGTTAGTCGCCGGGTCCCACCGGCTGAAGTTGTTGACCACCCCGTGGACCGATGCGTACTGCCCGGTCAGGAAGCTCGCCCGGGAGGGACTGCACAAGGATGTTGTTACGAAGGCGTTCTCGAACAATACGCCTTCATCCGCCAGGCGATCCATGTTCGGGGTCTGGATGAAGGGATGGCCCATGGCCCCCAGAATGTCCCACCGGTGATCGTCGGTGAGGATGAAGAGCACGTTGGGCCCTTTTGTGGTCTGGGCGAAGAGGTTCTCGGTCAGTCCCATGCCGGAGGCCCCCGCCAGGGCGGCGGTGGTGCCCATCAGCTTCAGGGCGTCCCGCCGGGTGATGGATGTATCGAATAATCCGTTCTCTTTTTTCTTGTGTGTCATCTGATGCCTCCCGCTACTGGTTGAGGAAATGGGTGGCGTAATGGTGTACCACCAGGTAGACCCATTCCTGCCCCCGGATCAGGCCGATGTAGGTGCCGGCCAGCCCCAGGAGCAGGGTGATGATGATCCCCACCGGGAGCACCCGGGGCGGATCGTCATTATCGATCCTCCGGTGAATGAAGCGGCTGATGATCTCCATGACGGAGAAGAACAGCAGCGTCACGCAGATGATGCCGAAAAACCAGGGCAGGAAGACAAAATAGATCAGCTCCACCCCGCTGAACTGACAGCACACCATCAGCTCGTTCTTGAGAATCCAGAGTATCGGGTTGGCGAAGGCGATGATGACCCGCTCGATCTGCAGGGCGCCCCGAAAATACGACAGCGGCACCCCCAGGATCGGGGAGAACCAGATCGATAAAAAGAGCACCAGCCCGAAGACGTTGACCAGAAACGTCCTGAAGGAGCCGGGCGCCAGCCTCGAGGCGCCGTGGTAGATGAGGCCCGATACCACCATCAGGCCCACCACCACCAGCAGCGGCACGATGAAGCTCTGTAAAAAGCCTTTTCGATAATACATGAAACTCTCTCCTTGTCTCATTTCCTGTTCGTTATATCGTGCGGAATTATATCACGTTTGATCGTGTTTCCCATATGATTTTTTATACTGGCGGTCAAAAATGTCCCAAAGGGCCTCCTACTGAAAGCTTCCGGCCCGCACCGGATACAAGCACGCCACTCAAAACCACCCCTTCTTTCTGAACCACCTCACCATCATGACGAACATGGTCAGCATCAGCGCCAGTGCCGCCGGATAGCCGTATTTCCAGCCCAGCTCCGGCATGTGTGCAAAATTCATCCCGTAGACGCCGGCGACGAACGTCAGGGGGATGAAGATCGTGGCGATGATCGTCAGCACCTTCATGATCTCGTTCATCCGGTTGCTCACCAGCGACAGGTGGAGATCCAGAATCGAGCTCAATACGTCCCGAACGCCCTCCACCATCTCCACCACCCGGACGGTGTGGTCGAACACGTCCCGAAGATACACCACGGTATCCTCGCTGATCAAATCCGGGGGGCTCTCCACCAGGCGGTGTATCACCTCCCGAAAGGGCCAGACGGACCGGCGAAGCTCGATGATGCGCCGGCGCATGTCGTGCAGCTCGCCCAGGATCTCTCTTTTCTGACCCAGGAGCACTTCATCCTCAAGCTCCTCCAGGCGATCCCCGATGTGCTCCAGTACCAGGAAATAGGCGTCCACCATCGCGTCGATCAGGGCATAGGCCAGGTAGTCCGTCCCGACGGACCGTATCCTTCCGGCTCCCCTTCTGATGCGGTCCCGTACCTTCTCGAACACGTCGCCGTCTTGCTCCTGGAAGGAGATGACCTTCCCCTTCATGAGCACGAGGCTCACCTGCTCCCGCACGATTTTTCCACCCTTCTCGGGGATATACAGCATATGCATCACGATGAAGAGCAGACCGTCGTATTCCTCCACCTTCGGGCGCTGGTTGGTGTTCATGATATCCTCGACGGTCAGGGGGTGCAGCCCCTGGGACTCCCCGATCTCCGAGAGCACCGCCTCGTCATGGATGCCCACCACGTCGACCCAGGTCGTTTCGGGCCGCTCCAGCTCCGTCACCGCCTCGGATACCGAGACCCCCTCCCTTTCCCGAAAGGTGTCTTTGTCGTACGACATGGCCCGGAGCATAACCTTGCCCACCTTTCTTTCTCCCACGTGCAGCGGCGTTCCCGGCGGCAGCCCCGCCTTTCTTGACTCGCGAATTCCGAACAGGTCAAACACGACACACCCCCGTATGATGTGAAGTATAAAAATCTTTATGCATGATGTGTCCAACTATAGCACATTTGGAGGTGTATCGTACAGCACGGGTATGAATATCGCACGCCGTCTCCCGGCGATCTTTTCCGCCTTTTCCCCCCTCTTGTTATTTCGAAACACGGCATGCACGTGGCCTATCGCCAGACGTCCTGTCGTCAAATCCCTCTCCCTTCATCTTCCCGAAGTGGTATCGTTCCCGCGCCCTGCCGGGCCGCCTTTTTTGTCTTGACAAACAGCATACAAATGTATAGACTCCTTGATTGACAAGTCAATCTATATAATCAGGGAGTCGTGACCGCGCGATCGTGCGATCCGTCCGAACAGACGCCGCAGCCGATAATCGCCCCCGCCACGTCCAATGGAATGAATCAAAACAGAGCATCCGGAAACAAAAATAAAACGAACAACGACTCAACCCAGCAGGACAAGACCCAGGTCATCCTGGACGCGGCGATACGGGTATTCGCCGAGAAGGGGTACTACGGCGCCCGAGTGTCGGACATCGCGGGCGAGGCGGGCATTGCCTACGGCCTGGTCTACCACTACTTCAAGAACAAGGAAGACCTCCTGATCTCCATATTCAAGACCAGGTGGGACCAGTTCCTCTCGGCCATCCGCTCCATCATGGACGGCGGTGGAGACCCGGGCGAAATGATCAGGAAGGTCATCTCCTTTCTCTTTCACTCCTATAAAAACAATCCCGCCATGATCGAGGTGATGATCATGGACGTCACTAAAAGCACACGGTTTTTGAACGACGAGAACATCAGCCATTTCCTTGAGGCCTTCAGCCTCATCGCCCGGATCGTCGATCTCGGCAAGGATACAGGCGTATTCAGATCGGATATTGACAGCACCATGGCGGCCTATACGATCTACGGATCTGTGGAGCGCATGATGCTGCTGTGGATATTGCGGGATCAGAAGAGCATCACCACCGAGGAGGCGAAATCGGCGTCCGGCATGGTATCGTCGATTCTTCTCAATGGGATGATCTCGTGTACATAATATCCGCACGCATCGAGCCGGCGGCAGCATTTTTAAGGAGGAATACATGGATTTCGCGTTTACTGATGAGCAACTAGCCTTCAGGGAGCAGGTGCTCAAGTTTTCCCAGAACGAAATAGCACCCCTATCCGAGGAATACGACGAGAAGGGGGAATTCTGCTGGGAGGCCTGGAAGAAGATGGGTGAATTCGGCCTCCTGGGCCTTCACTTCCCCGAGGAATACGGCGGCGCCGAGGCCGACGTGGTGACCTCGTGCATGGCCGCCGAAGCATTGGCCGAAGGCGGGGCCGACGGCGGATTGACCCTCTCCTGGGGCGCTCATACCTATCTCTGCGCCGATACGGTCTTCGTGCACGGCACCCCCGAGCAGAAGGAAAAATACGTCTCGAAACTGGCCTCCGGCGAGTGGGTGGGCTGTATGGCCCTGACCGAGCCGAACGCCGGCTCCGACGCGGCGTCCGTGGCCACCACCGCCGTCAAGAAGGGGGATCGATACGTCCTAAACGGCTCCAAGATGTTCATCACCAACGGCCCCATCGCCGACGTCTGCGTGGTCTACGCCTCCACCGACAAGGAAAAGCGGCACATGGGCATCTCCGCCTTCATCGTTGAGAAGGATTACAAGGGCTTCGGCGTGAGCAAGACCCTCAAGAAGATGGGCGTAAAGACCTCCACCACCGCGGAGCTCTTCTTCGATGACTGCGAAGTGCCCGAGGAGAACGTCCTGGGAGAGATCGGCAACGGCTTTCCCATGGCGCTGCAGACCCTGGAGTGGGACCGCTCGGCGCTGCTGGCGCCCTTCGTCGGTGGAATGGAATTCGTTCTGAAGGAGTGCAGCCGATACGCCAAGGAACGTGAGCAGTTCGGCCGCCCCATTGCCCAGTTTCAGGCTATCCAGCAGAAGCTCGCAGATATAAAAGCCTTTGTGGAGGCGGCACGACTCCTGGTCTATAAGGTCGCCTGGAGCAAGGACCAGGGGAAGGCCCTGAACCACATGGAGGCCGCCGTGGCGAAGCTCTTCGTGGGCGACTGGGGCATGCCCGCCATATCCGAGGCGGTTCAGCTTCACGGCGGGTACGGCTACATGCACGAATACCCGGTTGAGCGGGTATTCCGGGATACGAAACTGGCCCAGATCGGCGGTGGCACCTCGGAGATTCAGCGCATGATCATTTCCCGGCTGTTGTTGGCGTAACAAGGAGGCGAAGAATGGATTATTCTCTCAACGACGAACAATTGGCATTGCAGGAATCGTTTCGAAAATTCTGCGATAATGAAATAAAACCGAACGCTGATAAGCTGGACAAGGCCGACCACGCCGAGGCCGACAAGATAATGAAGCAGAACTTTAAGAAGCTCGCCGAGTTCGGATACACCGGGATGTGTCACGAAGAAAAATACGGCGGCAGCGGCAAGGATCTGGTCACTCAGTGCGTGGCCCAGGAGGAGCTGGCCCGGGTGTGCGCGGCCACCTTCCTCTCCGTGGGCGGAAGCCTGGGTCTGTGCGGCCTTCCCATCGCTCATTTCGGTACCGACGCCCAGAAGAAGAAATACCTTCCCAAGCTCATCTCCACGGACATCATCGGCTCCTTCGGATTGACCGAGCCGGGGGCGGGTTCCGATGCCATCGGCATCAAGACCACCGCCGAGAAGAAGGACGACCGCTACATCCTCAACGGCTCAAAAACCTTTATCTCCAACGGTCCCATCGCCGACATCGCGGTAGTCATGGCCGTCACCGGCAAGCCGGACGAGAAGGGTCGAAACGTCAGCTCCTTTATCGTGGAAAAGGGGATGAAGGGATTTTCCGCGGGCAAGCACCTGGACAAGATGGGCTATCGGGGAGCTCCCACGTCAGAGCTCTTCTTCGATGACTGTGAAGTCCCCACCGAGAACCTCCTGGGCGTCGAAAACGAGGGCTTCATCCAGGCGATGAAGACCCTGGAATACGGGCGTATCGGCATGGCGACGGTGGCCCTGGGCATCGCCGTTGCCTGTATGGAGGAGTCCATCAAATACGCCAAGGAGCGTCAGCAGTTTGGAAGGCCCATCGGCAAATTCCAGATGGTCGGATTCAAGTTGTCAGACATGAAGGTTCTCACCGACGTCTCCCGCCTGTTGATCTACAAGGCAGCCTGGCTCAAGGACACCAACAGCCCGGAGGCGAGCACAATGGCATCCATCGCGAAGCTCACTGCCTCGGAAGCTTCGACGCAGATCTCAAGCTGGGCGGTGCAGGTCCACGGCGGATACGGCTACATGACCGAGTATCCGGTGGAGCGGCTCTACCGCGATGCGAAGCTGGGAGAGATCGGCGAGGGGACATCGGAGATCCAGCGGTTGCTCATCGCCCGGGATGTCCTGGCGAAATATTAGAAACAGAGAAATAGAAATTCATTTCACGAAAAGCGGGTCGTTCGGCCCGCTTTTTTCTTAACTGCATCAATCCCGGATTTTTTATCACTGCCCGCCCGCACTGTTTCTTTGAAAAAACAGGGAAAAGATGATATAAGGGGCAAGTCGGTGCCCCTCCACCCCCCGCCCTTGCGTCCGGCACCGATACGAAGGAGGGCGTATTTCAGGACGTCGTGGTAGCTAAGCGGGTGAACACCGATCGTTTTCAACAAACATACAGGGTATCGACGGCATTTATAAAAAGGAAAAGAACCGTATGGCAAAGCACACGGACACCGTCATATCCAATAATGATGCAATGACTTCCAACCCAGCCGCCCCGGCCCCCCTGTTGGTCCGCATGGTCTCGGCCGGCGCCTTTGTGCTCCTGTGCACCATCGCCCTGGTGCTGCCGGTACCGCCGTCTTTGTACGTGAAGTCGGCCTCCGGTCTCGTTCTGCTTGCCGGGTGTTTCGTCTTCTTCGCCAACGGGTCGCGGCTTCTGGCCCCGGGGATCTTTCTCGCCCTGGCCTATCTGACCCGCTGTCTCCCCTTCTACTCCCTCTTTCTGATGCTGGCCCTCCCCCTGGCCCTCTACGGGCTCATGGTTCGGTTTTTGCCAGCGCTTCACGCCGGACACCGGGGATTCGTCATGGGAAACATCAACAAAGGTCCACTGGTCGTCACCATCGTCGTGACGGTCATGAGTGTGGCGGGCCTGGTCACCTGGTATGCTCTGGGGAATGTTGATTTCAGCGGGTTTACCGATGCCTTCCGCGATCGGGGCACCGCCGCCGTCGTCCTGGGGGGGCTTTTGTTTTCCGTCATAAACGCCTTCGTCTCGGAAGCGGTGTTTCGGGGGGTGGTATGGCAGGGAATCGAGGAGTGCTTTCCGAAGGCCCTTCCGATCGTGCTCATCCAGGGGCTCCTCTACGGCGTGTCCCACTACTGGGGCGCACTTCCCAACGGCTGGGAGGGAGCGATCCTCTCGGGTGTTTTCGGGCTTTTTCTCGGGATGATCAGGCTCTTCTCCGGTGGGCTGTTCTTCCCGATGATCGCTCACCTGTGCGCCGACCTCACCCTCCTAATCCTCGTCCTCCACACCCTGGGACGCTTCTAACCGATCATCGCAGAATCACATTGAGAGGGTCCTGATGGGATCGGAGCCGTCCCACCGGGCGGCCTCGTCTTTTAAAAACGAAAAGAACTGCCGCTTTAAATCACCCGTCTGGCTGATCTCCACCACCGTTCCCGGGTGGAACTCGGTTCTCAGGTAGTAAAACCGCTCGCCCTCCACCACCTCACCGGACTGCCCCACAATATATCCCATCTCGCGGGCTTTCTGTGCCGACGCATCTGCGTCGTCGCTCCAGAAACCGAGATGGTGCAGCCCTCCCCCGCCGCCCCCCTCCAGGAACTCCCGGAACATGGAGGGTGAGTCGTTTTTCTGCTGGATCAGCTCGATCTGCAGCGGCCCGGAAAACGCCACAGCCCCCGTAATACGCATCGGGTAGGATACATCGTTGTACGTGAAATTTCGGATCTCCATGTCTGAGAGGAGATAGAACGGCCCCACACCCATGATCCGGGTCCAATGAACCAGGGCCTCGTGAATATCTTCAACTACGTACCCGAGCTGACGGACCTCGCCGAATATCCTGCTCATGTCGCCTCGTTTGTCTCTATTTTTAAAAGTTTCTTTCACACTATATAAAAGAAACCCCACAACCGCAACGGTTTATGATATCATGCCGCCGATGATGGAAGACAACACGACAACAGAAACCTACAGCAAGAGTGAAAGGATCATCGCACTGGTTGCGTTCACCGCCGCCGCGGTTGCGGGGCTCCTCCTTCCCACTAAGGGTATCATCACCTCCGTCTGCATTATATACCTGTTTCTGTCTGGATGTATTCTCCTCCAGCTCAACATGACCGCCCCCGCCCTCTCTGTTCTGTTTTTCATCCTCGCCTACCTCACCCGCATTCTCCCCCTCTACTCCCTGGGCCTGATGCTCCTTGCGCCGCTTCTCGTCTTCATCGCCGCCTGTGGGCTCTTCAATCCGCTCCGGCCCGGGATCGCGTGGCTCCGACGGGGCCGTATCACTCCCCGGGGGCTTCTTGTGGGTCTGGCGGTCGTCGTCGTCAGCGGCGTCTCACTGGTGATGTGGTACCGGCTCTTCGACCCCGACATCTCCCAGTTCACGACCTATCTTCCCAAAGCTTCCGGCGTCGTGATTTTGGCGGCGGGCCTCGCCTTTTCGGTGACCAACGCCTTGGTTGAGGAATTCATCTTCCGGGGCATCCTGTGGGAGGGTATCCAGGACATCACGGGCCGCTGGGAATCGGCCTTGATCATCCAGGCCCTGGTGTTCGGCGTCGCCCACTGGTGGGGGGTGCCCAACGGCGTGGTGGGTGTGATCCTGGCGACCATCTACGGCCTGATGATGGGCGCCGTTCGATATATCGCCCGCGGCCTGTTGCTCCCGATCATAGTACACGTATTCGCAGATATCGTCATCTTCGCCCTGCTCCTCGACATGGCAGGACGTTTCTCGTAAGTTCGTTCAGACGACGAGGATTTTGAAGAGGAGAATGAAGCCGATTCCCCCCAGGACCGTGATGACGAGGTTTTTCGTTGCAGCCGCCAGCCCCGCTGTCAGGAAGCCGGCGAGGAAATAGGGATTATCCCAGGTGGGGGAAAACCTTCCACCGGGAGCGGCCACCAACGGGATGATGATTGAGGTGAGCACCGCCACCGGCACAAACCGGAGGCAGCGCCGGACGAAGGGAGAGAGCCGCTCATCATCCAAAAAGACAATGAACAACACCCGGGTCAGGTAGGTCACCGCACCCATGCCCAGCAGTGTCAGCAGTATCTCAATCCGCATCGCTCGTCACCAGCGCCCCGGTAACCGCCCCGAGGATCGATCCCAAAAGGATATACCAGTTTCCAGGGATAAAGAAATAGAAAAACAGTGAAAACAGCGCCGACCAGAGCATCACCACGATCTCCGGCTTTCCCTTGATCTGAGGGATTAGCAGGCCGATGAACGCCGCGGCAACGGCGAAATCGAGGCCGAGTCGCGTGGGATCACCCAGGAGGTTGCCGAAGACGGCGCCCATATACGTCGAGACGAGCCATGATGAACCGGCAACGATCCCAGAGCCGATCAGGTAATCCCGGATGGATGTGGTCCGATCCGTATCCCAGGCGGCGGCGGCCAGGGCGAATGTCTCATCGACGAGGAAATATGAGGCGATGAGACGGGGAAATACCTCCGGCTCCTTCATCTTTCCGGAGATCGCCGCACCCATGATGAAGTGGCGGATATTGACAATGAAGACGGTGCCGATGATCACCCAGGGGCCGACCCCCGCGGCGAACAAAGGCAGCGAGATGAACTGGGAGGCCCCCGCTAGGACGATGATGCTTGAAAGGAGCGCCTCGACGGCCGTGAGGCCGCTCTTGACGGCCAAAACACCGTACACCAGACCGAAGGGAAAGACCGATACCATGATCGGGAGGGCGTCGATCATCCCCTTTCGTATTTCCGATCGCTGAAACGTCATCACCCCAGGTATTGTCTCCCGTCATTCCGGCGTATCAAAAGGCCCGATTATAGTACAACCCATCCATCGACACAACCGTAAAACGCTTGCGAAAAATAAAAGAGATATGATAGAAATGCAGATATAGCATTTTCAATACGTACTATATATAGAAGGAGGAGATCATGACCATCGGCAACATCGTCGCTCGAAACGCCGTCCGATATCCGGACAAGGAGGCCCTTATTTTCGAAGACACCCGCCTGACTTGGAGGGATCTCAACGACCGGGTCAATAAACTGGCCGACGCCTTCCTCTCCCTGGGATTGAAGAAGGGAGACAAGGTGGCCATGCTCTCCGAGAACGTCCCGGCCATGGTGGAGACGAACTACGCCCTGGCGAAGATCGGCGTGGTCTATTTTCCGGTGAAGACAAGGCTTCTGGCCCCGGACATCGCCCATCTCATCGACCTGTCCGACGCGAAGGCCCTTCTGTTTCATCCCGACTTCACGGAGATGGTCGAGGGATTCAAGGGTGAGCTGAAAAAGATCGAGACTTACATCCAGCTCGGCGGCAAAACCGCCAAGTTCGCCACCGAGTATGAAAAGTTTCTCAAGAAGGGAAAGGCGAAAGAGCCCACGGTCGACGTGCTCCCGGATGATTTATATATATTCCTCTGTACCGGAGGGACCACCGGCGTCAGCAAGCTGGCGATGCTCACCCACGCCAATGCATTATGGGCGGTCTATACCACCATCGAGGCTCTGAAGATCACCAATGAAGATATCGGCCTCCAGGTGTTGCCGCTGTTCCATGTCATCATCGATAACTGCCTCAACTCACTCATGGCCGCCGGCGCCACGGTTGTCCTCCAGCACCGGTTCGACCCGGTTGAGTATATGAAGAACCTCTCCGAAGAGAAGGTGACGGTGGCGATGGTGGTGCCACCCTTTCTCTTCAACTGGATCATGGGCGTGCCCGAGGCCATCGCCTATGACGTCACCCACGTCAAGACGTTCGTCACCGCCGCTGCCACCTTCCCCAACGACCTGAAGTTGGAGGTACAGAAATACATGCCCAACGCCTCCCTCTACTACTCCTACGGCCTGACTGAATCCAGCGGCGGCAACGCCACGGTCCTCCCTCCAAATCATATGTTCGACAAGGAGGGCTCCATCGGCGCCGTCAACACCGTCTTGGATTACCGCATCGTGGATGACACCGGAAAGGACGTGAAAACCGGGGAGCCGGGGGAGCTGCTGCTCCGGGGTCCGTCGGTGATCAACGGCTACTACAAGCGGGACGACGAGACCAAGGAGACATTCAAGGACGGGTGGCTCTACACCGGGGACATCGTCCGGGAGGACGAGGATCGGTTCCTCTTTTTCGTTGATCGGCGAAAGGACATGATCAAGACCGGCGGTGAAAACGTCTTCGCCAAGGAGGTGGAAGACGCCCTCATCTCCCATCCCCAGGTCCAGGAGGCGGCGGTGTTCGGCCTGCCGGACGATACCTGGGGCGAAAAAATCCACGCCGCCGTGGTCCGGCTGCCCGGCCAGGAGGTGACTGAGGACGAGCTGATGGCCTACGCCAAGGAAAAGCTTCCGGGCTACAAACGGCCCAAGGTGATCTACTTCCTGGACATGCTCCCGAGAAATCCCAGCGGCAAGGTGTTGAAATACAAGATGAAGGAGGAATACGACGAATAATCCGGGTGGACCACGCCATTCGGACGATGCCTATACATGATCGAATGAAAAGCGCGGCGGTCTGGTGACCGCCGCGCTTCCATGCAAAAATATTTCTCATTTAAGTGAACTCTACGATTCCTCCTGGAGACGCTCCTCTTCTTTTTCCTCCAGGAGATGCAGCTCCGCATCCAGCTTCCTGGTCAGCTCCCCCGCCGCCTCTTCTGAGACCATCCCCTGCAGTACCAGGGTTTTCAGGGTATCCTTCTGGACGATGAGCAGGTGTCTCCGGGCGGCATACGCCTCCTCGTACTTGAGCAGCTCCTTTTCAAGGTGTAGATCCGAGATCTTCTCCTCTAAGACCTTCATGCGCTCAAGATAGTCCTTTTGTACTACCTCAAAGTTCTCCTGAGAGATGGTGCGTCGCTCCCTCATCCTCTCAAGCTCCTCCATTGCCCTGCTGACCGCCATCAGCCCGCCCCTCATCCGCTCGTACGTACGCTTCTCCTCGGACACGAGCCCGATGCCCAGCCAGTTCAACAGGGGCCGCATGCTCATACCCTGGCCGATAAGGGTCAGAAAGACCACCCCGAAGGTCATGGAGAGAATCAGCTCCCGGTGGGGAAAGTCCTTCGGCAGTGAGAGCACCAGCACCATCGAGATAGAGCCGCGGATGCCGCCCCATACCAGCACCCACCCCCATCTTGGGCTGATATCGCTCCCCAGGCGGTTGACCAGGGGACGGGTAAGATACACGACCACCACCCTCGACAGCAGCACCGCCCCCCAGGCGATGAGGATCGGGACGATATGATCCACCAGGTGGGCCACCGTCAGCTCGATACCGATGAGGATAAACACCATCGAGTTGACCACGAAGACCACGTACTCCCAGAACGACGACACCGCAAGCTTTGTGGTGGGGGACATGCCGTAGCGGGTGCCGAAGTTACCGCTCATCATCCCCGCCACCACCACGGCGATGACGCCGGAAAAGTGCATGTCGAAGATGTGCACCGATTCCGCCACCAGGTACGCCCCGTAGGCCAGGATTGTGGTAAGGGTTATCTCTATGAGGTGGTCATCCACCTGGGCGGTAAGGACGCTCAGGGCGAAGCCCAAGATCGCCCCCACTGCCACCCCCCCTGCAACCACGAATAGAAACCGAAACAGGCTGTCGGTGAAGGTGAGCTCTCCACCCTGGAGGGCCGCCAGGGCGATGGAGAAGATAACCACCGCCGTACCGTCGTTGAAGAGGCTCTCCCCCTCTATGATGATGGTGAATTTTTTACTGATTCCCAGCTTTTTGAATATGGCAAGGACGCTGATGGGATCCGTGGCGGCGATGAGGGAGCCGAAAAGGAGCGCCGTTCCCATGGTAAACACCATACCGGTCCCGGTCATCTCGATTCCGAAGGCGACGATCACCCCCACGATGAACATGGTCAACAGCACCCCCGGTACCGCCAGGATGATGATGGCCCAGGCGTTCCTGAGGAAGTCATCCATATCCAGGTGGAAGGCCGCCTCGAAGAGCAGTGCGGGCAGCAGGAGAAAGAACAGGAGGTCGGGCGTCAGGTGAATGCCGCTGATGATATCGAAAAACCCGAGCACCAGCCCCACCACCACCAGCGCCACGGTGTACGGGAGCTTGATCTTGCGGACGATCATCGCCACGGACGTAACGATGATCAGAAGCCAGATGACCTTGATTTCCAGCAGCACTTCCACGAAACGCATACCTTTCTAAAATTGATTGTTGGATTCTATCGGATAGATATCGGTGTGTCAAGAGAGGGAAGCGCCGAAAAGGAAACACAATTCGAACATGAAAGAACCCGGAGATAATCCGGGTTCTTCATGAATCATTCTATATCACAATCGAGATATCGGTGATCGGCCCGAACAGGTCTATATCGCCTACAGCTCCTCCAGAGCCTCGGCCAGCTCCCCCAGGTCCGGCCGTTCGTTGATGTCGTGCACGTCGATATACCGGATGACTCCGTCGGTGTCTATGAGGAAGAGCGCCCGCTCGCTGGTCCCGTCCGACCTCAGCACCCCGTAGGTATCCGCCACCGCCCCGTGGGGCCAGAAGTCCGACACGACGTCGAACCACACGTCGCCCATCTCCCGGGTCCAGGCGGACAGGGTGGGGATGTTATCGACGGTAATGCCGATGAGCACCGCATTGTTCTCCTCGAACAGCTCGTCGGCGATGACATAGCCGGGCCACTGGTCCGAACAGACCGGCGTCCACGCGGCGGGGACGAAGGAGAGGACCACATTGTGTGTTCCCCGGTAGTCGCTGAGGGTGACGTCCGTCCCCGCGATGGACGGGAGGGTGAAATCAGGCGCCACATCCCCCACCGCCACCTTCAGCTCGCTGTCTGTGGGCGGAAGCACGCCCGGATCGTAGATGTAATCTTCGAACTCCGCCCCAATACCGGGCAATGCCGGGACGAAAACCAGCATCGCCGCCGTCAGCAACAAAAAGCATCTTCTCATAAGAACATTCTGTATCATCGTTTGTCCTCCCTCTCCCCCTTATTTTTATTGGGCGGCACCCCGGGTATAGAACCGGTTTCCCGGTCCTCTCGCCCTTCGCCCCCGAACCGAGGGGCTATCTGTCCGCGAGGTGTTGTCTGATCACCTCGAGAAACTCCGCCGGGTCGTCGAACTTTCCCACCTGGACGAAAACGACGACCATCTCCCCGGAATCATCCCGGCTCACCAACATATAGGTGGGTGTCAGGCTGACTCCCGCATCGGACATGAACGCCCCCGTTTTATCCGAGAACATCGGAAACGGTATGTCGTATTCATTCCGAAAATAGTTAACCTCGTAGTCGCTATTCTTGACGCCGATGCCGATGATTTTCAGCGACCCGGACAGATCTTCGTCCGCCTCGATCATCTCAAACAGGGCCACGGTATCCGGTGCGTTTGCCTGACAGTGGGGGCAAAACATGTTGAAATATTCTATCAAAATCGCATCGGCGTCGATATCCTTGATGGAAAAGTCGTCTTTCCCGGTAAGTCCCAGGTACCGCCCGTCTTCCTTGTCCGGGGCGGAAAGGGGCGTGCCGCCGAGCGTCTCGCCTGGGGCTAACACCTCCGCCCGAACGGCAATGGGCACCAGGATGAGGGAAAGCCCCACAAGTAACGTACATATGTATATCTTTCTCTTCATATCGTATTCCCTTTAGTTAATATGAGTATACCATTACCGGTGCGTCGACTTACGCGCCGTCCAACCCGCCGTGTTCCTGCTCCCGAAACCAGATTTCCGGGTTGGTGAGGTAAAGCTTCATGTCCCCCAAAATCTTATGATGATATCGCTCCTCGGCCACCATCTCCTCGATAAACTCCCGCTCCAGGGATTCGACGGCCTCGGAGAGATGCTCCCGATAAAACGCAACCGCGTTCTGCTCGAAATCGATGCCCACATCCAGGGCCTCGATATCGGAGGTGCTCGCCGTGATGTCCGTTCCGTGTCGCTTCGTGAGATCGACAAAGAATTCCTCCAGGTCCCCGTGGTCCGGCTTGATCACTTTCCAGTCCGACGTCCAGTCATTCTTCTGTTCCAGGGTTGAGTAGATTTTCATGATCCTGTCCATGTGTACCTTCTCTTCCTCCCTGAGCATCTGAAATATTTCTTTTCCCACCTGGTTCGAGCAGGTCTTGATGGCGTCCTCATAGAACGCCATTCCTTTACGCTCCATGTCCAGCGCCTTGTTGAGCATCGTAAGCGCCCTATCGGCTTTTTCGGTCATCTCTGTTAGCTCCTTTCAGATTGCCGGGGGGAAGGGAATCCCCCTCCCCGTCCGGCGGTATCGTTGTTTCCCTCAGTCGATCATTCCTCTTCCCCGGCGACGGGCCACGAGGGCACCCGCTGTCCAAGCTCATTATTCATCATGAAGAGGGCGCCGGGTGCGTCCTTGATCATCCTGAGCTTGCCGAGGATTCGATCGGCGGTGTCCTCCTCCTCCACCTGCTCGTCAACGTACCAGGTCAAGAACGACTCGGTGGCCTTGTCGTTCTCCTTTCTGGCGATGTCCACGAGGTTGTGAATGAGCCCGGTCACTTTCACCTCGTGATCATAGGTGGCCTGGAAGACCGCGATGGGGGAGTCCCAACTACTCTCCGGCTGTTCCACCGCCCCCAGGATCACCCTGCCGCCCCGCTCGTTCACGTAGTTGTAAAATTTCATGGCGTGATAGAGCTCCTCCAGGGCCTGGGCCTGCATCCATCGGCCGAACCCATCCAGGTTTTCGGACTCGAAGTAGGCGGACATGGAGAGGTACATATACGCGGAGTAGAGCTCCGCAACGATCTGATCGTTTATCGCCTTTTCCACATTCTTGTTCAGCATGGCTCTTATCCTTTCCAGAGACCGTGCAGATTACAATACTCCCGGGCGGTCACCGATGCGTCCAGCCCGTCGAACACCGCCTGGGGATCCTCACCCGGTTTCAGGAATTTTCGATAGGCCACACCGCTACTGTCGATCACCTCGATCCACTCGATGTAGTGCTTCTCCTCCATCGGGTGCGCCACGTCTCCCACCTTCACCAGAACGCCAGCGCCTTTCGCCTCCTTGACGGGGACGTGCTTCTCCTTTGCCGCGTCCACGGTATTTTCCTCGAAGAGCACCATCGGTTGACCGCAGCAGACCAGCTCGCCCTTTCCCTCGTGAAGTACCTCGACGATATTTCCGCACACCTCGCATTTATAAATCTGCAATCTCTTTGTCATGGTTTTTCTCCTGTGTCATATTACACACAAATGAAAAAGAAATGAAGTCTTCTCCTACATCTCCACTTCACCGTTTACATCTACAAACAGCTCACCATTTTCCTCTTTGACCGGACGCCATACCAGGTCCTCCTTCGCCGGGCCCTTCGTGACCGCACCCGTCTCGGTATAGGCCGCTCCGTGACAGGGACATTCGAACGTGCCGTCGGCTACGCGATCCACAAAACATCCGGCGTGTGTGCACTTCCCAGAAAGGGCGGAAAATCCCTCTTCGGTTCGAAATAAATACAGTTTTTCCTCTTCTATCCTCGTCGCCTCGCCGACGGCGAAATCATCCACCATGCCCACGGAGATCCATTTCTCCTTGCCCAGCGCAATCATGCGGAAAGGCCCCAAGGCCGCGACGGCCGCAATCGCTGCGGTCAAGAATCCAAGGAAACTCCTTCGATGACAATGCGACTTCATACGATACTCCTTTTTTTGCTCAGTGATAGAAACATGGTGCCCATACGACACCATACTAATAATAATTACTATTATTTAATATAGTGCGGATGTCGCTCGTTGTCAAGCGATCACTGTCACCATCTTTGCTCTTACCATGAAAACCCGCGAAGCACGCCCACCCGCCACTCAATCGAGGAGAATCGGCACCAACCCGGTAATCTCCATCTCCTCGATCGTCACCCGGGACGACACGGCGTATACCTCCACCCCCCGCCTTCGGGCCTCTCTGAGAGCCCCGCCGAATGCCGGGTCGGTCTTGTCGTTGGAGGTAAATCTCTCTACGTCTCCCCGCTGTGCGACAAACAGCACCGCCGCCCGGTGGCCTTCATTGATGGCGTCGATCAGCTCCCGGAGGTGCTTCGTCCCCCGGGTCGTCGGCGCATCGGGAAACATAGCCAGTCCTCCCGATACCAGCGTCACCCCTTTCACCTCTACGAAGAGGCCAAAATCCAACGACGAATCGTTTTGTCGAGAGTCTGATCGAGACAGGAAGAAATCAAACCTGCTCTTGCCGAAGAATTTCTCCGCCTCGATGACATCGTATCCCCGAAAGGGCTCGAACCCTCCCGCGGCGAAAAGCTCTGATGCCATCCTATTTGCCGCCACCGATTCGATGGAGACAAGCGTCGACTCCATCTGTGCAAGCACCAGGGTATAGGCAGTCTTCCGCCCAGGATTGGTCTCCCGCCTCAGGTAGACACGGCGTCCGGGGATTAAAATCTCCCCGAGTCTTCCCGAGTTCGGCACATGCACCGCTATTGCCCGATCACCAGGTGTAGGGATTTGTCGGGCGTCGCCGCCCTCAGTGCTTATCTCGCCATCTTCAGGATAATCCACGATAACCCGGGCGAGAAACCTGTTCTCCCTGACGATGAACCGGGCCGGTATGAGCGGTCCACGATGCCTCATGTAACGCTGCTTTCCGTAAAGGCTGGATGAAAATTGAAGCGGAGAAATAGAAGGTGAAACGAACCGGAACAAATATTCGGATTCATGGAGAGTACATATAAAGAGAAGTGTGTTAGAGCGTTCGCCTGGAAGACAACGTAAAAATCGTCCGGGAACCCGCCCGTTCTATCTCTGGTTTATCAGGTAATTATACGCCGAGAGCGCCGCCTTGGCGCCCTCCCCCGCCGCCACGATGACCTGCTTGTAGGGGACGTTCGTCACGTCGCCGGCGGCGAACACACCGGTCATGCCGGTCCTGCACTCGCTGTCCACCGTGATCTCCCCGATGCGGTTCGTGGTGAGGGTGTCGATGACGAGGTCAGAGTTGGGAAGCAAGCCGATCTCAATGAACACGCCGTCGGTATCAAGTATCTGCTTTTTCCCGTCCTTCACCGAGACAATCTCGATGCCGGTGACTGACTGCTCCCCGATGATCCTGGTGGTATTGTACTCAGTATAGATATCCACCTTCTCCATCCCCTCCACCTTCTCCACCAGGATCGGATCGCCGGTGAGCGGCGTGAGAGAGACGAGATGCACCCGGGTCGCCACCTTTTCAAGGTCGATCGCCGCCTCCAGCGCCGAGTTTCCTCCGCCCACCACCGTTGCGGTCAGATCAACGTAAAGGGGCGCATCGCAGGTGGAGCAAAACGCCACACCCCGGCCGATATATTCCTGTTCCCCCGGAACCCCCAGGGGACGGGGTCGCTTGCCCGTGGCAATGATGACACTTTTTGCCAGGTATATATTATTGTCATCGGTGGTGATCTTCTTTATCCGTCCCGAAAGCTCCACGGAGACGACCTCGATACCCTCCCGTGTCGCTACGTCGTATTTCTCCACGTGTTCGTGAAACTTTGAGATGAGGCCTGCGGTATCCACCTCGGTAAATCCGAGGTAGTTGTCGATATCATAGGTCCACACCACCTGACCGCCGATGTCTTTCGCAATCAGGAAGGTCTTCATCAGCTTTCGGGCGGCGTAGATTCCGGCGGAGAGCCCCGCGGGCCCTCCGCCGATAACGATCAGATCATATATGCCCGACTCCCCGGCGGTGGCCTTTTTCGCTCTGTCTGTTAACCCCAGCTTCTCCCACAGAATGCCGGTGGCCTCCAGGTACACCAGGTCGCTGTAGCCGCCCAGGGGCTCCCCGTCGATACATATCTGGGGGACCGAGCCGCTCCGGGTTTTCTCTTTCATCCGCTGCCAGTCCTCGGAGTGGGGGCTGGCGGGAACCTCTTCGAACTCGATTCCCTTCTCCGCCAAGAACGCCTTGGCCTTGATGCAGAACGGACATCCTTCAATGGTATAGATTTTCAGCGATGGCATACTCATTCATACCGATGAGAGGTCGTCGAAAAAACACCGCGTCGTGACGCGGGAATCATCAGGATGAGAGACAATCGGCGAGGACCTTCTCGATACGCGCCTGGTCAAAACCGATGATGATCTCGTCACAGATGTGCAGCACCGGTACGCTCAATCCCCCTTGGGTCAGCTTTCTCATCTCCTCGAGGGCGTCCCTGTCCTTGGTGACATCATGATCAATGAAATCAATCTCTTTTTTCGTAAGAAACTCTTTTGCCTTCTTGCAGAAGGGACACGTGGGCGTCGAATAGACAACAACTTTCGCTTCCGTCATGGCGTCATCCTTTCATGCAGGGGGTTGCGAAGAAAGACCACACGACTCCGCCGGCACTCAGTCTACCGGCTCGAAGTCTTCCTTCGGAGCGCCGCATACCGGGCAGACCCAATCGTCCGGGATATCCTCAAATGAAGTTCCCGGGGCCACGTCGTTATCCGGATCGCCTGCTTCTGGATCGTAAATATAGCCGCACACCTGACATTCATACTTTTTCATCTGGATCTTTCCTCCTGATTAATTATGCTCCATTTTTTTTGTTTTCAACCATTATACCAGTTTGTCTTATATTGTACATGGGTTTTATACCTCAATTTTTTTAAAATGTACAAAATTCATATGGAAATAGTACCTATGATGTCTTCATTACCGCCTCCCATCCGATAAGCGCCTTCTTGCGTGCATCTCCCCACCGATACCGGTGAATCTTCCCGGATTTTCTGATCACCCGATGACACGGTATCAGATACGCCACCGGATTGACGGAAACGGCATGCGCCACCGCCCGGACCGATCGAGGCATACCCATGTGGGTCGCGATATCCTGGTAGCTCACGATCCGCCCCTCGGGAATGTTCAAGAGCGCCTTCCAGACGTTCACCTGAAAGTTCGTGCCTCTGAGCAACAGGTGAAATGGACGCGTATCTTCCGATCGGTCGATGTCGAATATATGCTGGATCGTCCTGTTGACAGCGTCTCTGTTTTCGGTATAGAGTGCCCCAGGCCACATGTCGAAAAGCTCGCTCAAGGCTCTGGAATGGGTGTCTCCATCAACAAACGAGAGATGGCAAATGCCCCTATCGGTGAAGGCGAGGAGACAATCGCCGAACGGCGAGTCGCCGAAACCGTATGTTATCTGCAAGCCCGCTCCCTGTTTTTTGAAATCACCGGGCGTCATCGCCTCGAAGGTGACGAACAAGTCGTGGAGACGGCCGGGGCCGGAGAGCCCCGCATCCAGCGAGGCGTCCAGGACGCTTTTTGATTCGGTCAGCATCTGTTTTGTATAGTCAAGGGTAAGAAACTGTAAAAATTGTATCGGGCTGACTCCCGCCCATCGCTTGAACAGACGATCGAAATGGTACTTACTCAAATGCACGCTCTGGGCGATATCCTCAAGGGTCGGCTGTGATCTCAGATTATTTTCGATGAACTGAATAGCCTTTTCGATTCTTCTATAATCATCCGATTTTCGAAAATCTTCGTGTATATCCATGTGTAACTCCCCATTTTTTACTGACCTCATTATAGGTTCCCGGGGTTACAGTGACCACCCGAATCTTGCGGAACATGTGAGCAAGATTCGGGTGGCGCTCATCGATGATTGCGACTATATTCACGGCACACGATCGAGTTTTATTGCAGCAGCGATCAAGAAAAAGATTTTTCAGGCGAAACGTACTGAAAGCTATGACACATGACACATAAAAAAACCGGCACGGAATATCATACCATAGAGGAAACCGAAACAGTCAATCGCGTTATGGGCCCAAAGGAATGGGGTCTTATCTTGATACTTGCGATCCTCTGGGGCGGCTCCTTTTTCTTTATCGGCGTGACGGTACGGGAAATGACGCCTCTGACGATCGTGCTCTGCCGGGTGGCGATTGCAGCCACCATTCTCCTGATCGTGGTGCACGCACGGGGAGAATGCATGCCGACATCGCCCTCCGTATGGGGCGCGTTCTTCATAATGGGTGCATTGAATAATCTCATCCCCTTCAGTCTGATCATCTGGAGTCAGACGCACATCGAAAGCGGCCTGGCCAGCATACTCAACGCCACGACGCCCATTTTCAGTGTCATCCTTGCCCACTTTCTCACCCACGAGGAGCGTATGATCGGCAACAGGATTGCTGGAGTACTCATCGGCTGGCTGGGCGTAACGGTACTGATCGGTATTGATTCTCTGAGAGAGTTCGGCATTGATACATTGAGCCGAATCGCCGTGCTGGGCGCGTCGCTGTCGTATGCATGCGCCGCCATATTCGGGCGCCGTTTCAGGGGCATGAACGTACGCGTGGTGGCGGCGGGCATGCTGACGTGCTCAACCATCATGATGGCGCCCCTGGCGCTGTTGATCGACCGACCCTGGCACCTTTCACCCGGATATGTGACTCTGCTTGCCCTGTTCGCCCTGGCCTCCATCAGCTCCGCCCTGGCATATCTCATCTATTTTCACATTCTGTCGGTTGCCGGCCCCACAAACATCCTGCTGGTAACTTTCCTCGTCCCCATCACCGCGATCCTGCTGGGGTACCTGGTCCTGGGTGAGCGGCTCGGATGGAACGCCTTTATGGGCATGGGAATGGTTTTTCTGGGTCTCGCGGCCATCGACGGTCGGCCGCTGCGGTTGGTGAGGCGAAGAAACGGCGCACGGCGCAATGAGATCTAACGGGCATGTAATACGATGCACAAGTATTCCCGTGGATTGTTACGCCCCCGTCCCATATATCACTGTGCCAATGACTCTACAAGCACCCCTACCCTCCGGTGAATCTCGTCCCTGGTCTTTTTCATGAACGACAGCGGCTTCCCGGCGGGGTCTTCGAGGTTCCAGTCGAGCACTTCCGCGCCGGGGACCACGGGGCATGCATCCATGCAGCCCATGGAGACGATCAGATCGGGGTCGCCCCCGGACAGGGCCCGGTTAATGGGACGGGGCACGAGGTAGCTCATATCAATGCCCGCATCGGCCATGGCCTCAACCATCATCGGGTTGACGGTTTTTGCCGGAGTATCGCCGGCGGATACCGGCTCAATGACGTCTCCCGCCTCCTTCCGGGCAAAGGCCCAGGCCATCTGGCTTCGGCAGGCGTTTTCCCTACAGAGGAAGAGGACTCGCTTTCGGCCGATAAGCGGTCCCGCCGCCGTCCGGGCGAGCTGCTGTGCGTCTTTCAAAGCCGTCGGGTGTTCGTCTATATCGCCGATGTGCTCGATCTTTCGAAAGCCCAGCGACCCGACACTCTCCGCGCCCACGGCGTCGAAGAAGTACGTGACTGTCAACTCCGCGCCCTCGAAGAGCCTTTCGCCCTTGGTGGCCCCCACGGAGAAGAAGACGCCCCGCCGTACGCCCCGGCCCGGGTCCGAGAGATCACGCACGTACCTGCTGTTCCACAGAGCTTGGGACCGGTCGATGAGGGCCTTCAGGGAGGCGGTCACGCCGTAAAAGAATATCGGGCTCGCCGCAGCCACCAGGTCCGCCCGGTGAAGCAGCGGATAGACCTCCTGCATATCGTCATCGATGATGCACCTGCCGTCCTCCTGACAGGCGTTGCACGCCCGGCAGGGGTGGATGTCCATTTCGGCGACGTCGAGGGTCGTCACCTCGGCGCCGAGCCGCCCCACCTCGTCCATGAAGGCCGACAACAGGTGGGCCGTGTTCCCCTCCCGTCGGGGGCTTCCCTGAAGTCCAAGAACAAGCATACAAATCTCTCTACATGGCCCCGGCGTCACCCAGCTTGATGTTTTTATCGATCTCCGCCTGGAGCTCCGCCGGCAGCCCCTCCATATCCACCTTCAAAAATCCTCGGACGATGACGCTGATGGCCTCATCCTCGGTCAGCCCCCGGGCCATGAGATAGTGTATCTCGTCCTGGTTGATACGGCCCACCGCCGCCTCGTGGGACATCTCCAAACCCTCGGCGTGTCCCTCCAGTTCCGGGATGGCGATGACCGACCCGTCTCCCAGGATCAGGCCCTTGCACTCGAGATGCGCCCGGACCCCCGGTACGCTCCCGATGAGACGGCCCCGGGCTGTGATCTTTCCGCCGGTAGTGATCGCCCGGGAGATGATCTCCGCCCGGGATCGAGCGCCGGTCAGCACCACGCCGCTGCCGATATCCATCTGTGCCCCCTCGGGCGCCACCAGTACCGAGTTGAACCGGGCCACCGAATCGTCCCCCTCCAGGTAGGCCATGGGATACATCTGGATGGTTTCCACCGGGTTGAGGATGATGTAGTTGTTGATGAACTGGCCGCCGTCTTCGATTCGAGTGGCGGACCGGGGCCGGACGGTGATCCCCTCCCCCCAGTTATGAATCATCGTGAAGCTGAGGGTGGCGTTCTTCTTCACATACAGCTCCGAGACGCCGATGTGCAGACCGCTGGCCAGCCCCGGCGTGGTGGAACAGCCGGTGATGATATGAAGCTCCGATCCCTCCTCGGCGATGATGATGTTATGCACATTCTGAGATATCTTGTTTGTGGCGAGATAGAGACATGCCTGAACCGGCTTGAGGGACTTCACCCCTGGCAGGGCCCGGATGAAATACCCGAAGTGGGGCTTCTCCACCACCTGTTTTGTGAACTCATCCTTCTCGGAGGGGACGATCTTCCAGAGATATTCCTCCAGCCAGTCGTGGGTCTTGAGGGCCGTCTCGATATCCATGATCTCGAGACCCTCCTGGGCCACATTGCAGTGCACCACGCTGTGGTCCTTCTGGATGTAGGTGCCCGAGCGCTCGCCGCCCGTGGTGTCTATCCCCGCCAGGGCCATGCGCTCCCGGTCCGCTCCGGAAATGGAGTCGAGGTCCTCTATATACTCGTGCTCGCCGCCCTCGTGGACGTATTCGTCGACGATGGATTTATCTACTTGTTCAGACATTTCAGGCACTCCTCGTATCCGTGTTGCGAAATTCCCCGGAGCAGCTCCCTGGGGTGTCCCTGACAGGCGATGACGCCGTCATATATGACGCTGGCCTGGTCGGCGTTTACATAGTCCAGGATGTGCCCGGTGTGGGTAATAATCAGGCCGGAGCGCTTGATATTCTCCCGCTCTTCTTTTACGCAGTACTCCTTGTCCCCCAGGCCGTACCCGTGAATCATCTGGTTGATGGTATTGCCGATGAGGTGGATGCTCTCGAGATCCACGCCGGATTCCGGCTCGTCGAACATCAAGAGGTCCGGTCCCTGGACCATGAGCTGCAGGAGCTCGGATCGCTTGATCTCCCCGCCGGAGAAGCCGACGTTGATATCCCGATCCAGGAAATCCTGAAAGTGAAGGCTCTTCGCGATTCTCTCACGATCGTCTCCCTCACACCCCAGAAGACCCAGAAGCTCTCCCAGCTTGAGGCCGTCCACTGACGGGGGCCGTTGAAAGGACATGCCGACGCCCATCTTCGCCCGGGCGTCGACGGAGAGGTCCGTGATGCGCTCTCCCTTGAAATATATCTCACCGTCGAGCACCTTGTATCCCTCGTATCCGATGATGGTCATTAGAAGCGACGTCTTCCCCGAGCCGTTGGGACCGAAGAGCACGTGGGTTTTTCCCTCGGGGACATGAAGGTTAATGTTCTTCAACACCACCTTACCCTCTACCTCAACCTTCAATCCTTCTATATCGAGCATGGTTTCCACTCCTTTGCCGGTAGTCGATATTAATACACAACCTGCATTATATGCAATTCTATTATCGTTTACAACGCATTATCCGCCGATCTTCTCATCCGTCTCCTCCACGAGAGGCGAAGCCTGAGGGAATTTCCCACCACGAAGATGGAGCTCATCGCCATGGCCGACGCCGCCACCACGGGACTGAGGAGTATTCCCGCCACCGGGTAGAGGACGCCCGCGGCCACTGGGATGCCCAGGCTGTTGTAGAAAAAGGCCCAGAAGAGGTTCTGCTTGATGGTCCTCATGGTCATCCGGGAGAGATCAAAAGCCTCCACTATCGCCGTCAAATCGTTTCTCATAAGGGTCACGTCCGCCGCCTCTATGGCCACGTCGGTCCCCGTTCCCATGGCGACGCCCACGTCCGCCTGAACCAGCGCCGGGGCGTCGTTGATGCCGTCTCCCACCATCGCCACGATCTTTCCCGTCTTCTGGATGTTCGACAATCGCTGTGCCTTTTCCTCGGGCAGGACCCCGGCAATGACCGTCTTCACACCCAGGTTCCGGGCGATCGCCTCGGCGGTCGCCTCGTTGTCCCCGGTCAGCATCATCACGTCGATCCCCCGGCGGGCAAGCTCCCGGACGACGGCGCCCGACTCCGGCTTCGGCTCGTCCCGGAGGGCGATAAATCCGAGGAGAATATCGTCCCTGGCCACGAACACCACGGTTTTGCCGTCGTCCCTGTAGTTTTGTGCGTCATCGAACAGACCACCGTCATCGATGCCGCTTCGGGAAAAGAGCTCGCCGCTTCCCGCCAGCAGAGATCCATTGTCGGTCACCGCCCGCACCCCAAGGCCGGACAGCGCCTCGACCTCGGACACCTCTTCCGGCGATATCTCCATCGATTTCGCCGCCTTCACGATCGCCTCCGCCAGGGGATGCTCCGATCTCGCCTCGGCCGTGGCCGCGGCCGAAAGGAGCTCATCCTTCCGGATGCCGGGCGCTGTCACCGCGTCGGTCACCCGGGGTGCCCCCTCGGTCAGGGTTCCGGTCTTGTCGAACACCACCGTATCCACCCGGTATGCCCGCTCAAGGCTCTCTCCTCCCCGAATCAACACGCCGGAAAACGCCCCCAGGCCGGTCCCCACCATCACCGCCACCGGCGTCGCCAGGCCCATGGCGCAGGGACACGAGATGATCAGAACCGAGACGAAGATCAACAGCGCCTGAACGAATCCGGCACCGGGCACCAGAAAGTACCAGACCAGGAACGCCGCCAGGGCGATGCTCATGACCACCGGCACGAATACCGCCGCAACCTTGTCCGCCGTCCGCTGGATGGGGGCCTTTGACCCCTGGGCCCGCTCCACCAGCTCGATGATCCGGGCGAGCATCGTCCCGCTTCCGACCTTCGTCACCCGGTACGTCACGCCGCCGGTCCGGTTGATGGTACCGCCGAATACGTCGTCCCCCTCCCGCTTCTGTACGGGATTCGATTCGCCGGTGAGCATCGACTCATCCACCGCCGTCGTCCCGGTTATGATCACCCCGTCTATGGGGATCTTTTCCCCGGGGCGCACCAGCACCACGTCTCCGGGCACCAGGGCCTCCACCGGCACCTCGTATTCACCTCCTTCCCGGATGACCCGGGCGATCTTTGGCGAGAGGTCCACCAAACGCCTGATGGCGTCTGACGCCCTTCCCCGGGCCCTGGCCTCCAGGAGTCTCCCCAGGAGCACGATGGTGACGATCATGGCGGCGCCGTCGAAGTAGACGTGTCCTGCGGCAGTGGGAACCAAAAACACCTTCGGAAACAGCATCACCACCGTGGAATAGAGATACGCCGACAGCGTTCCCACCGCCACCAGGGTGTTCATGTCCGCGGTCTTTTGCTTCAGAGCCTTCCACGCCCCGCGGTAGAAGCGATCCCCCACCCAGAAGAGGACCGGTGTGGTTAGAATAAATAGGAGCGGCAGTCGGATCGAAATCGGGACGGCCTGGACGGGGGGAAAGAGTTTCGGCATGGAGCCGATAAATATAATGACGGAAAGGATAACACCAAAAACGAGCTTTCGGATGAGCTCCCGCTCCTCCCGCCTGCGTATCTCTTCGATGGGATCATCGCCCGCACGGTCGCCCACCACCCCTAAAAACTCGTACCCGGTATCGGTGATCGCCGTCCGGATCGCGGCGAGGTCAACCGTCCCGGCATCGAAGCGGACCTCCGCTCTGTTGGTGGCCAGGTTCACCGACGCCTCATCGACCCCCCCCACAGCCTCCAAGGCCTTCTCCACCCGCCGCACGCACGCGGCGCAGGTCATCCCCCCCACGGAGACCATCAGCCGGGTCAACCCGTCACCGGCATCCGTCCCGCTTTCAACGGCGCTGTAGCCCATGTGCTTCACCGCCCCCGCGAGGTCGGCGCCGCTGACCTTTTCCGGATCATACGAGACCGACGCACTCCCTGCGGCGAAGTTAACCCGGGCTTCCTCCACGCCGGGGATGTCCTTCAGTCCCTCTTCCAGCCGTACCACGCAGCTCGGGCAGTCCATTCCCGAGATGGAGAGTCGGGTCTCGGCTTTCTCATTATCCGAGCTCATACCCTGCGTCCTCGATCTTTCTTTTCACGATGTCGTAATCCACGGGGCCAACTTCGTCAAAGCTCGCCTCATTTTTCTCCAACGACACCGATACGTTTTCTATGCCGTCCACATCCATGAGAGCCCTGGTGACCGCTTTCACGCAGTGCTCACATGACATGCCGGATATCTTGATCGTCTTCATGTTCCGTCCCTCCCGCTTCGATTATACCATAGTACTTAAGTAATATAGTCATGTATTATGGTTTGT
>Ga0180432_10002360_pt1 | contig 28370 bp, 23 predicted proteins | sample SS_ome_10_FD_132414 | JGI IMG/M metagenome (GOLD analysis project Ga0180432, IMG submission 132414) | Hypersaline lake sediment archaeal communities from the Salton Sea, California, USA - SS_1_MS_2 metaG | ecosystem: Environmental > Aquatic > Non-marine Saline and Alkaline > Hypersaline >... | reverse complement strand
CAATTTGTGGCCCACTGTAACGCTTCTTCATGAGCATAACCTCCTAAATTTAGAGTCAATAATATACTAAATTTATCGATTATACTCTCACTTTAATTGGTACAGTTTTTGGGGAGCATTCCATAATGAGATTTTTAACCTGACTTGGCAGGATATCGACTTTGAGAACAAGCTGATTTGTATTAACTCCAAAGAATCTACTAAACTGACAATTGAGTGGGAGCCAAAAGATCACGAGAGCCGTGTAGTTCCGGTCTCGGAGCATACTTTACAGTTTCTGGCTGAATTGCAGCTAACAGCACCAGAGGGATATCCATACATTTTTATTAAGCCTGAAAGATTCAAACTCATAAAGAGCAGGGAAAAAGCCGGCAAATGGAATCCACGGTGCGAGGTGATAAATAATGTTGACAGAAACTTCCTTGTCATACAAAAAAAAGCAAAAGTCACAAAGTGCACGCTCCATGATTTAAGGCGTTCGGCAATCACCAACTGGGCGAAGTATCTGCCAATCCAGGTAACACAACAGTTTGCAGGACATTCGAACATATCTACAACCCGCAAGTATTACATCACAGTACGTTCAGAGGATATTGCTTCTGCAAACGAAGTTTTCAATAAAATTATGGCAGGCGTAAAAAGTGACTGACGCAAAAGTGACGCAAATGCCTGTTTTGGGGATGTTGAACCGTTAAAACCACGCTGAAACAAACTTATAAGTTTTTGTTGAAACAGCACTTACAAAAACACGCCCGGCAGGACTCGAACCTGCGACCTACGGATTAGAAATCCGTTGCTCTATCCAGCTGAGCTACGGGCGCAAAAAAACACTCCTGCAAAAGCTTATGCCTTTTGGGTGAAAAATGCTTCTTACTTATCATAGCCGTTTCCTTAATTATAGCCGGGTTTTTGTGATTATCAAGGGTAAAAACAGTTGGCAGGGCAGGTTTGGGCCGAATAAATGCTAATTTGGTGCTGCGGGACTTCATTGCCTGCTGGCTTTAGAATATCAAAAGAGCACGTATATAATTTGCAAAAAAGCGGCTGGATGATATAATTACTCGGTAGCTGAGCTAAAAAGGTTCAGGATTCTTAATTTTCAGGGATTTTAAGGGTGATCGAAGTTTTTATAAGGAGGTTGAGTTATGAGATATCTTGCATTATCACTCATTATCACGGGGTTGTTACTTTTCGGCGGATGTCAAAATGACAAGCTAACAGAATGTCAGCAACAGCTTGAGGAGACCAGAGAGGAGCTTACCCTGGCAAAAAAGGAACTTGAAAACGAAAAAGCCGCATTTGAGAAGGCAAAGACCGATTTGATGAGTCAAATCAGTGTGGATAATACGGAAATTAACGTTCTAAAATCACGGACGGAGAAATTGAATGCGGAAAAGGCGGATATAGTTAAGCAACAGCAGGAATTCAAAGCCGAGACAGATAAGGGGATAGCCGGCTTTGAGGCGAATATAAAGAAACTCGAAAGCAGAGTAATGGAACTCAAAGAGCAGTTATCTGAATCCAGCAGCAGGATTAAGAAGCTGGAGGCCAAATCGGCGGCAACAAGAGAAGAACTGAAGCAGATATTGGAAAAGATGTAATCCTGGAACATTAACCAAGATGAGCTGATTTAGCGTATCTCGAGAATCGTGTTTAGCTGGTTAATGTAAGTCAGTTAAAAGGATTTTCAGTTTAGGGGGATGTTTATTTTGATTTTTTGATGATTTTGTAAAGGCCGATAGTTGCCAGTGGGATTAGATAGACGAATAGAAAGCCCCAGCTTGCAGCTCCGTATCCTTTATCGATGAGTGTTTTCAGGCCTAATGTCGAAATGCAGACAGCAATTATGAGGAACGCAACTGCGAACAAAGGTCTAAAGTAAGTTGGCAGTTCTTTTTTCTTTGAAAGGAGTGCAGATTGTATACGTTCGTTGACGGCGTGAATCAGGCCGGTAGCTGTTTCGATGAGTGTTCCGAAAAGAATAATCTGAAATGCTATCAACAAAATCGCAACTCCGGTTTTTTGAATGACGGTGACGATTGGGATTGATTCTTCCAAAACGATTTCGTAGTGGCTGACCATTGCGAGGAATGAAAATACAGCGGGGATGATACCGATGGGGCCAGCGAGCAGGCCGGCAGATATTGCCTCTTTTCTTTTATTTGACAGAATTGTATTCCGGGTTTTGATTGGATGTGGGATTTTGCCTGCCAAATTGGCATAATGGCACATTACTCACAGGTTGTAATTGCTTATCATCTATATAGTTAGGGATTTAAAGGGTTTGGGTACGGCATTTGCACTATATTTTAGTAGAGAAGCAAATTGACCTTAATTAATGAGGTTTTTGATAATGAGGTTTGATAAGTTTACACTGAAGGCACAGGAGGCATTGGCAACGGCGCAGCAGATTGCGATGGCTAAGTCGCATATGGTCCTTTCGCCTTTGCATTTATTGAGTGCGATTTGCAGCGATGACGAGGGCGTTGTGGTTATGGTCTTAAAAAAGATAGGCGCCGATGTTTCGCAGATTAAGGGTATGATTGAAAGTGAACTCGGCAGGCTGCCTGAGGGCGAAGGAGGGTCTGTACAGATTTTGCCGGAGCCGGCCCTTAATAATATTGTGCTTGATGCTCAGAACCGTGCCGATGCGATGGGGGACGAATACCTTAGTGTGGAACATTTGTTTATCTCTTTGGCTTCGGTAGAGAGTGACGCAAGAGAGATATTGCGGCTTAACTCGGTCGGGCCGGAACAGATTGAGAGCGCTTTGAAGGAAGTTCGCGGCGGTGAGAAAATCACTGATGCGAATCCCGAAGACAAATACAAGGCCCTGGAGCGTTACGGTATTGACCTTCTGGAGATGGCGAGGCAGGGCAAGCTTGACCCTGTGATTGGCAGGGACGAGGAGATACGGCGTTGTATGCAGGTGCTCAATCGTCGGACGAAAAATAATCCCGTGTTAATAGGTGAGCCGGGCGTCGGCAAGACGGCGATTGCCGAGGGTCTTGCACAGCGGATAGTCGCAGGTGATGTGCCGGCAGGGTTGAAGAACAGAAGAATCATCGCTCTTGATATGGGGGCGCTGATAGCGGGGACCAAATTCAGGGGGGAATTTGAGGACAGGCTAAAAGCGGTGCTCAAAGAAGTTATAGCCGCAGAGGGTGAAATAATACTTTTCATTGATGAGCTGCATACGGTTGTTGGTGCGGGCAAGGCGGAGGGGGCAGTCGATGCGGGCAATTTGCTCAAGCCATCACTGGCACGTGGTGAGCTGCGATGTATCGGCGCAACGACGATTGATGATTATCGCAAGTATGTTGAAAAAGATGCTGCTCTGGAACGGCGTTTTCAGCCGATATTGATTGACCCGCCGAGTGTTGAAGAGACGATAGCGATACTTCGCGGGTTGAAGAACCGCTACGATACGCATCATGGTGTCCGTATTACGGATTCGGCACTTGTGGCGGCGGCGACTTTGTCCAATCGGTATATTTCGGACAGGTGGCTGCCGGACAAGGCGATAGATTTGATGGATGAGGCGGGCTCTAAATTGAGGATTGAGAACGATTCGCTGCCTGCGGAGCTGGATTCGATTCGCAGAAAGATTGTGCAGCTTCAAATTGAACGCGAAGCGCTGAAAAAGGAAAGCGACGAGGCAAGTAAAGAGCGATTAAAACATACCGAGAAGCAATTGGCCGAACTGCAAAAGGACGATGAGAAGCTGACCGCACAGTGGGAGGCTGATAAAGGTGACATTGATAAAATAAAGGAGCTTAAGGAAAAAATCGAGGGGGCGCAGAATCAGTTTGAGAACGCACAGCGCAAAGGCGAACTGGAGGCGGCGGCGCGATTGAAATACGGGGTGATAGCGGAGTTGAAAAAAGAGCTTGAGGAAAAAGAGACACAGCTTGCCCAGTCGGATAAAGCAAAAATAATCCATAACGAAGTTACCGAAGAACACATCGGACAGGTTGTTTCGAAGTGGACGGGGATACCTGTTGCGAGACTATTGAGCGGTGAACGTGAGCGACTGATGAAGATGGAGGAGGCGATAGCGGAGAGGGTTGTCGGGCAGGACGAGGCGGTAGCGGCACTATGCAATGCGGTACGCAGGAGCAGGGCGGGATTGGGCGAAGCGAACCGGCCGATAGGGACGTTTCTTTTCTTAGGGCCGACGGGTGTGGGCAAAACTGAGCTTACCAAGGCGCTTGCAGATTTTCTGTTCAATTACGAGAGCGCTATGATTAGAGTTGATATGAGTGAGTTTATGGAGCAGCACTCGGTTGCGCGGCTGATTGGTTCGCCGCCGGGATATGTCGGTTATGAAGAGGGGGGCAGACTGACCGAAGCGGTTCGGCGCAAGCCGTATTCGGTGGTTTTGCTCGATGAGATTGAAAAGGCGCATCCTGATGTTTTCAATATTCTGCTGCAGATATTCGATGACGGTCGGCTGACGGATGGTCACGGCAGGACGGTGGATTTTAAGAATACGGTAGTGATTATGACGAGCAATATAGCCAGCCAGCAGATACAGGAGCTGACGGAGGAGGCCGGCGCCGACTGGGAGATTGAGGCGCATGTGAAAGAGGCGTTGAAGCAGCACTTTAAGCCGGAATTTTTGAACCGGGTTGATGAGATAATCGTTTTCCATATGCTCACGAAGGATGATTTGCGTAAGATTGTCGATATTCAGCTTGATTACCTCGGCGGGCGTCTCAGGCAGCGGGGTATAAACGTTGAATATACCGACGGGGCGCGGCAGCAGATTATGGATGAGGGTTATGACCCTGTATTCGGTGCGCGGCCTTTGAAGCGGACAATTCAGCAGAGATTAGAAAACCGGCTTGCGGCGGAACTTCTGGCGGGGAAATTTACCGAGGGTGACACCATAAAGATTGGCGCCGACCTGCATAGGTTTAGCTTCGAAAAAGTGTAGGTGGGCCAAGAAGAATTCGGGGTTGATGTTCCTTAGGTGTTTATCTGAGCAAGTAATTGTCCTTTGGTTATTTTATCGCCTACGGAGACGGGGATTTGGGTGATGGTTCCGGGGTAGTCGGTTTTTATTTCGCTTTCCATTTTCATTGCCTCGATGACCATAAGGGTGTCGCCGGCGTTGACTTTATCACCGACGTTTACAAGAATCTTCAGGATTGCGCCGGGCATCTGGGCTTCGACTGAGATGGTACCTTCAGTTGTCTCTGTTTCCACTGAAGAGGGTGGTGCTGCAGTTTCCTCGGCCGGTGCCTGCTGGGATGGCAGGGCAGTTACTTCGCTTAAATCATCGATGTTATATGGTTTTCCGTTTATGATGACCTGTGGGCCGTCGATGGTGACTTTGTATTCGGTGCTATTCAATGAGACGGAGTAGGTTTGTGTTTCAGGCTGGGCTTGTTGTCCGAAGTTTTTTCTAACACCTGTTGTGGCTTCCCCTTTTAAGAAAGCGATTCCTTTATCTTTGCAGGTGGCGGCGATGAAGATATTTTCGTCGGTCAGTTCGAGGTCGGCCTGCAAGAGCTGTTTTTTGGCGGCCTGGATGCCTTTGTCGGGGTCTTCATCGTTGATTTCCATCGGGCTGCGTGTCGTCGGCTCGAGGCTTAATTGTTCTGAGGCGAGTTTGACAATTTCTTCATCGGGCGGAAAAGGGGTTTTTCCGAAATAGCCAAGCACCATTTTGCCGTAGCCCTCGGCGATTTTTTCCCAGGGGCCGAACATAACATTGTTGAATGCCTGCTGGAAGTAGAACTGCGAGACGGGGGTTACACTGGTTCCGAATCCTCCGCGCCGGACGGTTTCGCCCATAGCCTGGACGACCTCGGGATATTTTTCCATAATGTCGTTGTCGCGCATCATTTGGGTATTGGCGGTCAATGCTCCGCCAGGCATAGGCGACCAGGGGATAATTGGTTCGACCCTGCTTGCCTCGGGCGGCATAAAGTAGTCCTTCATACAGTCTTTGAAGACCTCTTCTGCCTGGACGACTTTGTCGATATCAACGCCGAGGTCGTAGTCGGTGCCTCTAAGAGAGTGCCACATTGTGATGATATCCGGCTGAGCGGTTCCGCCGGAGCAGGGTGCCATAGACAGGTCGATACCATCGGTGCCCGCGTCGAGGGCGGCCCGGTATGCGGTGACACCGGTGCCGGCGGTTTCGTGAGTGTGGACGCGGATGTAGGTTCGCGGCGGCAGAAGCTTTCTGGCCAGTTTGATGGTCTCGTAGATTTTGGACGGGACCGAGGTGCCGGAAGCGTCCTTGAAGCAAATCGAATCGAAGGGGATTTCGGCGTCGAGGATTTGTTTGAGGATTTTCATATAAAATTCGGGCGTGTGTGCACCTTCGCAGCCGGGCGGCAGCTCCATCATCGTGATGGTAATTTCGTGCTTTAGTCCGGCTTCTTTGATGCAGCGGCCGCTGTAGTCGAGGTTGTTGACGTCGTTTAGGGCATCGAAGTTTCGAATCGTCGTTACACCGTGCTTTTTGAAAAGCTGGGCGTGCAGGTTGATAATATCGCGTGACTGGGAATCGAGGCCGACGACGTTTATGCCGCGGGCGAGAGTCTGGAGGTTGACATCCGGGCCGACGGTCTCCCTGAAGGCGTCCATCATATCGAAGGCGTCTTCATTGCAGTAGAAATAGAGGGATTGGAAACGTGCTCCGCCGCCGGATTCGAAATGGCTGATGCCGGCGTCTTTGGCCGCTTCGACGGCGGGCAGAAAGTCCTTTGTATATACCCTTGCGCCGAAGACGGACTGAAAGCCGTCTCTAAAAGCCGTGTTCATCACTTTGATGAGCTTTTTCGCCACGTTTATTACCTTCTATAGTGCACGAAGACTGTTTTTTGACAATTAGACAGATATGTTAAGGTTTTTTTGAGATTTGTCCACTCTTTTTAATTTGCCCCCGCCTGAGAAAGCGCACAAAAAAGACCAAGCAAAACGCCCGGCCTGGTTGTTCACCGTATTGTGGATGTTATTCTAAAGTTAGCTTTTCGAGTTTGGCCAGGTCTTCTGCAGTGACGTTTTCCGTAGTTAGGTCACCGAAAATTACCCTGTACTCATCTTCTGATATCTTCCATCGCATCAGCACCTTATCAACATCGTCTGCAGTAACCCTGTCGCCATAATAAGCAACATCTTTATCCGCTTGTTCAAGTGCGTTATAGAAAGAACATGTTGACTGTATAGTTATACCTTTTTCGATTTCTTCTTTGCTTAGCTTCATGCCGGTTCTTGCTTCCCATAGCTCGTTAACTGCCGTTACTATGGCCAAACTGCTCGGATATTGGCCATCGGTAATTTCGGCAAATATACGTAGCCCTTGAACTGCAAGGCCCTCATTTTTGTTATTTATTTCAGCTTCTGAGAACAACGTGTAATCGCCAGGAATATTTGGTTCAAACATACTTGCCTCTACTTCTCCATCTAATTCTACTACATCCACAACCTGTTCACACTTTACGGACCTATTGGAAGCGGCCCCTCTCATTTCAATCCTCACCGGCAAATTAGTTTCAACATCAACCCAAAGACGTACTACAACACTCTCAAACAAGCTTTCGAGCATTACCTTAGGATCGTTGACTTCGATACCTTCGACTTCTACTCCGTTGATTGTTTTACGTCCTAATTCCGTATATTCAAATGTCATAAAGTGCTTGATGATTTCTTTCGGTTCCCGTTTTTTAAATTTATCTCTGAATTCTTCTTCAGTGAAGAACCTACGTGAATATGTTTTCGTTTGAGGATTAATTGTAACAATTGCTCTCTCGGCCGGAATCCAGTGTTCTACCGCTATTATTGTTCCGTTCTCGTATTTATCCCTTCGCATGCCGTATTCTGCTGAGTAGTACTCATATCCTTCTGTTTCCTGGAGAGCCCCGCCTTTTACATAAGACAAACCTTCTATACTAGTCTTACTTCGATATATAGATGTCCGAATTTGTTCAACGTTTTTAACCACCTCACCCCAAGCAACACTTGCTCCATCAATTGAACCGCCAAACTGATTTATGCCAATAAGCACGGCTATAATTATCACCGCGGCGGCGGCGAGTTTTGTTATTCTACTTTTCATAATTATTCTCCAGATATTCGGCTGCAAAGCAGCCGGTTTTGTTTTTATTGATTTTTCCAATGCTGCCTCGGCGGATGTGAGAATACGTTCATCAGCGGCGGGATTGGGACTGAACCGTATTTTTTTTGCCAATCGCTCTATTTTACTTGTAGACTTCATTTTTATTTTCCCTTTTTAGAAGCGTTCGCAGTTTTTCAACTCCGTAACGGTATCTGCTCTGAGCCGTTTTGATTGAAATATTTTGCAACTTAGCTATTTCTTTAAATTTCATTTCACCCTGCACGTGCAGGATAAAAACTTCCCGCTGCTCGTAAGGCAGTTCAGCCAATGCCCTAAAAACCCGAACCGATTCTTCGGAATCAATTATTTTGTCGGCTGGGCCGGTTGTTGTTGCCAGAGAGCTTAGTTCTTCTAAAGGACAATCCAGTTGAATTGTCTTTTTCCTCAAACGGTCCCGGGCGCGATTGGCCACACAGCTTACCATGTATCCCTTGAGGTTGTGGCGAATGTTGAAGCCGGCTGAATCTGCGAAACCGACAAAGACATCCTGAAGGCAGTCTTCAGCCAAATGGGCATCCTGCAGAAGAGATACCGCTACCGTGAATAAATCATTTCTGTATTTTTCATATATCCGCCTTAACGCATCCTTGTCGCCGCAGCGAATGCGTTTTAACAGATGTTTGTCGTCCGACATTAATATCCTTCCCTAACGTTAAGTAAGATTGAACGTCCAACCGTTAATAGACGGTTTAGCTGCCTGTTTTACTCTAAACAAAATTGGAATTTCCCGCCAGATTTTACTTTGGCGTATCAGGTTCGGGGATTAGGTGCTTGGTTAGCGGGTTGTGGAATTTGCTTTGTTGGTATATAGTATGGCTGATTATTTTGGGGTTTTGGATGAAATTTGGGCCTGTAATCTGGTTCGATAGTCTTGGTTCGACGAATGTACATCTGCGCAGGATGTTGAGTGAAGATGCATCTTTGCGTTCCGGGACGGTTATTGCCGCTCGGCAGCAGACGGAGGGTCGCGGCCGGGGCGAGAGGAGTTGGGTCAGCACCGCCGGCAAGGACCTTACCTTTTCATTTTTTTTACGAGCTGAGGTTGAGCCGGCTTCTCTGTCATCGCTTCCATTGGTGGCCGGGCTGGGGGTTGCTGAAGCGCTGGAGAAAGTTGGCGTTCGCGGCCGGCTGAAATGGCCGAATGATGTTCTTGTGGGGGGGCGGAAAATCTGCGGTATTTTGTCGGAGCATACAGGAGCCGATTCCGGCGGCTCTGCGGGCGCTATTGTGGGGGTGGGAGTTAATGTGAATATGAATGAGGCCGAATCGGCCAGAATAGATGCACCGGCCACATCTGTCTTTATTGAGACAGGCCGATGTGTAGAGGTTGATTATGTTTTGGAATTGATTTTGGAGGGGCTTGGCAGCTGGATTGAGCGATGGGAAAGGGGCGGATTTGCAGCGGTTCGGAATGACTGGCTGGCGGCCAGTGACGATGTTGGGCGGGCGATTAAGGTTATGGAGGTTGGAGGAGGCAGCCGGAGCGGAACATTTGCCGGAGTGGGGGAGATGGGCGAGCTGCTGCTGAGAGATGCCGGCGGCAGAGAACATAGAATCTGGGCGGGTGATGTTTTGCTGACGCAGTAGTCTTTTTTTATGCGGCAGGGGCAGATATTTAGTTTTGAAAATTTATCTTGCACTTTTGGCGGTAAAGGGCAAAATAGTCGGGATTGTATTGTGAGATGTTATTTTGGCCGCTGGTATCAAGAACAATTTAACTTAAAGAGGAAACTGAAATGGAACTCGAAAAGGTATTAGAGCAGGTAAAAAAAGATAATATTAAATTTGTTTCGCTTCAATTTACAGATTTATTAGGTTTGATAAAAGAGGTTGTTATACCGGTTCAGCGGTTAAAAGATGCCTTATATGACGGGGTCTGGTTTGACGGTTCTTCGATAGAGGGCTTTGCCCGAATACAGGAGAGCGATTTGTTTTTGAAGCCGGACGCAGCGACTTATGCTGTTGTGCCCTGGATGACTGAGGACGGTAAGACGGCAAGATTTATCTGCGATATTTATTGCGCAGACGGCAGGCCCTTTGAAGGTGACCCGAGATTTGTTCTCAAAAGGGCGGCTGATGAGGCAGCAAAGCAGGGCTTTGAATATAACGTAGGCCCTGAGCCGGAGTTTTATTTGTTCACGGTCGGCGGCGAAAAGAGGACCCAGCCATTGGATTATGACAGCTATTTCGACCTTTCTTCTCATCAGGGATACAAAGTTACCAAACGGATAGTAAGTGCGCTTGAGAGTTTCGGGATTGAGGTCGAAGCATCTCATCACGAGGTCGGTTTCGGGCAGTACGAAATAGATTTTAAGTACGGGCATTGCCTGGATACCGCCGACAAGGTGCTTACGTTGAAGTACTGTGCGAAAAGAATTGCAGAGATACATAATCTTCACGCTACATTTATGCCGAAGCCGATAATGGGTAGAGCCGGCTCCGGGATGCACGTTCATCAGAGCTTGTTTGATATTAAGACAAAGAGGAATGCTTTTTACGATGAAGGCAACCGGTACAACCTTACGAAGATTGCCCAATCGTTTCTTGCCGGTCAGATAAAACATATTAAGGCGGCCAGTGCGATTCTGTGCCCGACGGTGAATTCGTACAAGAGACTTGTATCGGGTTATGAAGCACCGGTATATATTACGTGGGCAGCTATGAACCGTTCCGCGCTTTTGCGGGTGCCGAAATGGTTCAAGGGCAAGTCGTCGGCGGCTCGACTCGAATTGCGAAATCCTGACCCAAGCTGCAATCCGTACCTGGCCTTTGCGGTTATGTTGAAAGCCGGGCTGGATGGAATTACAAATAAAATGACGCCGCCTGAGCCGGTGGAGGAAAATATATACCAGCTTGACGATGAAAGCCTGGCGAGCAAAAACATTGATATTTTGCCGACGTCGCTGCTGGAAGCGCTGGATGAATTGAAGAAGAACAAGCTGCTGCAGGACGTGCTTGGAGAGCATTTGTTTGAGAGATATATCGATGTGAAGGAAAAGGAGTGGGACGAGTTCAAGAAGCAGGTTACCTGTTGGGAAATCGATACTTACTTGGACACTTTTTAAGAAGTCCGGTCGGTTTTTCGATGAAGGGCGGAGCTGGCGGAATAATATTGCCCGCCATCAGGAGGTAAAAGGTGTTAGAATCCAATCGTCATTTTCAAAGGAATTTGATTTATGGTTGAAATCCGTAAAGCGAGATTAAGTGATTTGGAAAGTATTGTTGCGCTGCAGATTCGGATGGCGCAGGAGACGGAGGGATTGGAGCTGGATAGGGACGTTGTTGGCAGGGGGGTGCGGGGTGTTTTCGAGCAGCCGGGCAGAGGGACCTACTGGGTGGCCGATGAAGAGGGAAAGATTTTGGGGGTGTTTCTGGCGGTGCCGGAATGGAGCGACTGGCGAAATGCAACGGTGCTGTGGATACATTCGCTTTATGTTGTCGGCGAAGTGCGGGGGCAAAAGATTTTTAAGAAGCTGTATCTGAATTTGAAGGAGCAGGTGGAAGAATCGGAAGAGCTGGCGGGGCTGCGACTGTACGTGGACAAGCGCAACAAATCGGCGCAAGAAGTGTATGAAAAACTGGGTATGAGCAAGGAACACTACGAGCTGTATGAATGGCTTAAGTAAGTGGTGCGGGCCAAAGACGGAGAGGAGATAGGGAGGGATAATCAGCTATTCTTTTATGCGTTGTGTTTATAGGTTTACGGGTATGCCGCGGCCGGCGAGGTATTCTTTTATTTGTTTTATGGTGTAGTTTTCGAAGTGAGTGATTGAGGCCATAAGCACCGCATCTGCGCCGCCGTCGATGATTGCGTCGTAGAGGTGTTGGAGTGTACCGGCTCCGCCGGATGCTATTACAGGTATATTGACCGCATCGGTTACGGCCCTGTTAAGCTGGTTATCGTAGCCTGCCTTGGTGCCATCGGCATCCATACTGGTGAGCAGTATTTCTCCGGCGCCGAGTTTTTCGGCCTTTATAGCCCATTCGAGAACGTCGATGTGGGTAGGTTCTGAGCCGGCCTTTACGCAGACGTGCCATTTTTCAGCTTTTTGTTTTGAGCGGCGGGCGTCAATAGCCAGCACGATACATTGATTTCCAAAACGGCGGGCGGCCTCGGTCAGTAAATCCGGATTTTCAACAGCGGCGGTATTTACGGAGACTTTTTCGGCGCCGCTTCGCAGAAGCTCATCGATTTGTTCGATTGTTTGTATGCCTCCGCCTACGGTGAAAGGTATGAAGACTTTTTCTGCAACTTTTTCGACAAGCTCAACGATTGTTTTTCTTGAGCGGATGGTGGCTGTGATGTCCAGAAATACAAGTTCGTCGGCTCCTGTTTGGGAATATCCGGCACCGAGTTCAACAGGGTCACCGGCGTCACGAAGGTTTAAGAAGTTGACGCCTTTGACGACGCGGTCATCTTTAACATCGAGACAGGGGATAATTCTTTTCGTCAGCATCAGCAGTTGTTCCTTTCAGCGATTTTTGCAAAGTTCTTTAGTACCTTCAATCCTGTTTCGCCGCTTTTTTCGGGGTGAAACTGCACGCCATAAATATTTTCTTTTTGGACCGAGGCGGGTAGAGCAAAGCCGTAATCGGTGTAAGCGATTTTAGCATTTTTGTCGGCGACGTCGGCATAGTACGAATGAGCAAAGTAGAAATGCTTTGCTTTTGACAGGCCGGCGAATAAATCCATATCTTCCGGCATCTCGACGAGGTTCCAGCCCATGTGGGGAATAACCCTGCCGGTCGGGATGGGTATGACATTGCCGCAGACTAATCCGAGTCCGTTGTTTTGGCCGTACTCGCAGCTCCGGTCAAAAAGCAGTTGATGTCCCACGCAGATACCCAATAGTGGTTTGCCGCTTGAGGCGAATTGTTGTATCAATTGTGCCAAAGTCCCCAATGCTCCGACGGCGCAGCCGAAAGCGGCCACTCCGGGCAGAACAAGGCCGGTGGCTTTGTCAATTGTCTCAGCATCACAGCTTAACTTTACATCGCAGCCGATATAATTAAATGCGTTGCAGACGCTTTTGACATTTCCAACTTTATAATCGATAACAACTATCACAATTTAATTGACTATTTACTATTGACTATTTAGTGTTGATTGTTTATTATTAAAAATGGTAATGGTTGACCACAAAAGTACTAAGAATCAATAATAAATAATAAATTGTAAATAGTAAATATCAAATGTGCGGGATAATAGCTTATTTGGGGAAAAAGATTGCCCAGCCGATTCTTATAGAAGGGCTCAAGCGACTGGAGTATCGCGGTTATGACTCGGCGGGAGTGGGGGTGTTGGCCGGCAATGCGATAAAAATCAAGAAAACCCGCGGCAGAATTGAAGCTCTGGAGGGAATTTTAGATAAGCCAAAAGAGACTGAGACGCTGGGTATCGGGCATACACGCTGGGCGACACACGGCGAGCCCAATACCATTAACGCACATCCGCATCCGGATTATACCGGCAAAATCGCCCTTGTCCATAACGGCATTATCGAAAACTTCGACACACTGAAAACCTGGCTGCGGGGCGAAGATGTTAATTTTGTCAGCGAGACTGATACGGAGGTGATAACAAATTTAATCGGCTATTTTTATGCCAAAGGTGATGATGGTAAAGGTGCGAAGCAATCCGACGGCCAGAACAAGTTCGAATGGGCGGTTCAGCGCGCTCTTCATGAGGTGCACGGCACTTTCGGGCTGGCGATTGTATGCAGCGACTTTCCGGAGATGCTCATCGGAGCGAAAAAGGGAAGTCCGTTGATTTTGGGAGTCGGCGAAAATGAGTATATTCTGGCTTCAGATGCCGCTGCCATTGTGGAACATACAACTCAGGCAATTTACCTTGCCGACAATGAAATGGTTGTTATCACTTCTGAAGGTTTTCATACCAAGACCATTGACAATGTTACAGTGACTAAAGATTTGAAGGAAATTGAATTTTCACTGGAACAGATTGAGCTGGACGGTTTTGCGCACCATATGCTCAAGGAGATATTCGAACAGCCTAGGGCGTTGAGCACCTGTATGGGCGGGCGCATTGACGTTAGAAATAATAGAATTGTGTTCGGCGGTATTTCATCTTATTTGCGTGAGCTGACCCGCACCAAGCACCTTATCCTGACCGCCTGCGGGACGGCGTTCCATGCCGGCCTGGTCGGTGAATTTATGTTTGAACAGTTGGCACGGATTCAGACAGAGACCGAATACGCCAGTGAGTTTCGATATCGCAATCCCATCATTGGTGACGGCACCGTGGTTGTATCAATAAGTCAGTCGGGTGAGACGGCTGATACTCTTGCCGCCGTTGAGCAGGCCAAAGAGCGGGGAGCGACGGTTTTGGGGCTGGTTAACGTTGTCGGCTCATCGATTGCCAGGGCCACCGACGCCGGGATATATCTGCACGTCGGGCCTGAGATTGGGGTTGCCAGTACAAAGGCGTTTACCGCTCAGGCGGCAGTGCTGGCAATGCTGGCGATTGAATTAGGCAGAAGAAGACATCTTGGTAGTGATGAGGTTGCAAGGTACATTGACGAACTTTCAAAGATACCGGAGAAGATAAGCAGGGTGCTTGAGCAATCCGACCATATTAAGCAGATTGCTTCAGCGAATATTGAGAAAAACAATTGGCTTTTTCTCGGCAGGGGCTTTAATTATCCGGTTGCCCTTGAGGGTGCGCTGAAGCTCAAAGAGATAAGCTATATTCACGCGGAGGGACTTCCTGCTGCTGAGATGAAACACGGCCCGATAGCTTTAATTGCCGATAGTATGCCGGCGGTGTTTATTGCCACAGCCGGCCCGCAATATGACAAGATTATGGGCAATATTGCCGAGGTCAGGGCACGAGGCGGAAAAACCATTGTAGTTGCAACCGAAGGCGATGAAAATATTAAGCAGTATGCCGACCATTTAATTTCCGTTCCCGATACTGCCGAGCCTTTGCAGCCGATGGTGACTGTTGTGCCGCTGCAACTTTTGGCCTATCATGCTGCGGTGCTGCGCGGCCACGATGTTGACAAACCACGTAACCTTGCAAAGAGCGTAACGGTTGAATAGGTGTTGTTTTCTCGCTCTTAAATTTAGATTCCCATCATATAAAGATTACGCAGATAGTGTATACTACTCATAGGTGATTAAGAAAAATTATTTGAAAAGTTAAGATAACCGGAGGATAATATCAGGATGGCTACAAACGGCGGAAAAGGTGTTATATTTGATTTGGACGGGGTGCTTATCGATACGGGACAGTTTCACCGGCAATCCTGGTACGATTTGGCGAGGGAAGAAGACTTTGAGATGTCGGACGAGCTTTTTTACAGCACCTTCGGGATGCAGAACTATCAGATAATCCCGCTGCTTGTCAGGCGGGATTTGACGGCCGAAGAAATCGAGCGGATGTCCGAGTGGAAAGAGAATCGCTATCGCGAACTTATATCCGGCAAGCTTACATTACAGGATGGGGCAAAGGAATTAATTGATGAGCTCAAAAGCAAGGCTTTTCTTTTGGCAATCGGGACTTCGGCGCCGCAGGCCAATCTGGCTTTTATGCTGGAGCATACCGGTGTGGACGATTGTTTTGATGCTTATGTTACCGGCGAAGATGTAAGTAACAGTAAACCCGCACCGGATACATTTCTTAAAGCTGCTGAAAAACTGTCACTGGCTCCCAGGCGCTGTTTAGTGGTTGAAGATGCGGTGCAGGCCGCCAAAAAAGCCGGTATGAAGGCCGTTGCAGTCTGCACTACAAGGGTGTGGGAGGATTTGGAAGAAGCGGATTTGATTGTTGACAATCTCGGCGAATTAAAAGCAGATGATTTCCTCAAGCTGCTGAATAGTTAAAGTCGGCAGCAGGGGCCTAATAACGGACTTTACTTAGAGGCTCTTAAGCTTTAGCCGTCTTTTCAGGTTTCAAGACAAAGCAGAAAAAAACATATTTTTTTTGAAGAAACCGAGGTCTACGGTGTATATTACTTTGGGAAAAGATAATAAGACTTTCGATTTTAAGGCGTGAAATTGAGTCTTGACGGCTGATTTTGGAGATGGAGCAATTGAGCAATTCCTGCGAAGAAGAAGTCATAACGATAGGGCATTGTCGAGGTGGCTCAAAGGAGGCCTTTGAAGTCATTGTTAGAAGATATATGAAAGACGCATACTTTATTGCGCTTGGGCTTGTTGGCAACAGAGAGGACGCACTGGATTTATCACAGGAGGCGTTTGCCCGGGCATATTACCACATAAAGCGTTTTAATCAAACACGAGAGTTCTTTCCGTGGTTTTATCAAATCCTAAGGAACCTTTGTATCAATCATTTGAGGAAGAGAAAGCGCGAGCGAAATCACCGTGTTAAGGAACTTGGTCGGCAGAGTTCCACTACTTGTGCGGGTGACTGGTTTGCGCCGGAGCTTGTTGCCGAAAGAAACGAGATGAAAGAGAAAGTGTGGACAGCGGTCGGGAGACTTGATGACAAGCATCGGGAAGTGATAATCCTGAGGCATTTTCAGAATCTCTCTTATGAGCAGATTGCACGAACTCTTTATTGTAATAAAGGTACCGTAACCAGCAGGTTATATTATGCACGCAGGAAGCTGAAAGAGATTTTGGACAGAGAGAAAGGAGGTCAGCAGGAGTGACTTGTCACGATTATAAAGACTTAATGATGGGTTATCTGGACGGTGAGCTTGACGACGAACAAAAGCGGTCAATCGAGGCGCATTTAGCGGCGTGTCCGCAATGCGAGAGTGAGTTGAAAGAGTTCAGAAAAATCAAGCAGATTACCGATGAAGTAGTATTGGCCGAGCCAGAAGAGAAGGTATGGCAGCAGTACTGGGGTGGTGTGTATAACCGGATTGAGCGCGGCGTCGGATGGATTTTGTTTTCGGCGGCGGCCATTTTGCTTTTGATATATGGCGGCTTTAAGGCAATTGAAGAAATCGTCAAGGACCCTGAGGTTGGTATTATTTTGAAGGTGGCACTGCTTGGCCTTATAGCGGGGTTGGCGGTTCTGTTAGTGTCGGTGCTGCGGGAAAGACTTTATATCAGGAAAAAAGACCGTTACAAAGATGTAAGGAGGTAATGCGATGCTTTTGTCGACGACGGACACAATAGTGGGTAAAAAGATTATAAAACATTTGGGGCTTGTGAAGGGCAATACGATTCGCGCGCGGCATATAGGCAGGGACATTATGGCGGGGCTGCGCAACGTGGTCGGAGGCGAGATAAGCGACTATACGAAAATGATGGCCGAATCCCGGGAGCAGGCAATCGACAGGATGATAGAAGACGCCGAAAGCAAGGGCGCCAATGCCGTTGTGGGAATGAAGTTTGCGACGTCAATGATTATGCAAAGCGCATCGGAGATTTTAGCATACGGCACGGCTGTAATTGTGGAGTGATATGTTTGTTGACTCTTTTTGCTCTTTTGTATATCGTCTTGATTGCAAGAGCTTTTTAATCTGATTGAAAGGAGAAGAAATGGGATGTGAACCTTGTTATGAAGGGCCTGTATTTGTGATGATTTTGGGGCTGTTCATACTTTTTGGAGTTCTGGTAGTTACCTTTATTAAGGTATTGGTTTACTGTAAGATTTTTTCAAACGCCGGTTACAGTTGGGCACTCGGTTTGCTGATGTTTGTGCCGATAGCAAATATAATTATGCTTTTCGTTTTGGCTTTTGCGGATTGGCCGATTCGCAAAGAACTGCGCCTGCTCAAACAGTAGGGGGGTATTAGCGGCGGCTAAACTAATTATCGGTATATTATTATAAAGGACAAAAACTATGGCAACAGAACAATTACCTCGGGTAAGCGTAATAGAACCGGTTGGAGAGGCCCTCGGGAAGGTAAATGCGATACTTTTCAGGCCTTTCAATATAGGGAAATGGTTTACCATAGGTTTTTGCGCCTGGCTGGCATACCTTGGAAAAGGCGGATTCGGCTTCAACTTTCCCGGCAGATATGGCCGGCCCTGCTCGTCGGGCGGCGAGCCCTTTTATCAGGTGAAAGAATTCATCGTTAACAATTTACCCTGGGTCATTTTTATCGGCTTGTTCGGGTTGATAATAATGGTAACGGTGTGGCTTGTTCTGGTCTGGCTTAGAAGCCGCGGTGATTTTATGTTGCTGCACTGCGTTGCGCAAAACAAAGCTGAGGTAAAAAATCCATGGAGCAAATTTAAGGAGCACGCCAATAGTCTTTTTCTTTTCCGAATCGTATTGCATTTGATAGGTTTTGCGGCGATAGGCCTGCCCTGTATTATTGCCGGTGTTTTTATTTTTCTGGTGCTATCCGGCACCGGCTCAACAATGGCACTTTTACCCGTCTCAATAATATTTTTCTTATTTGTTTTTATCCTGTCTGTTGCCTTTTTGTTGGCTCACAAATTCACGACTGATTTTGTCGTGCCGATAATGTTGTTGCGGACGAAGAGCTGTACCGTCGCCTGGCGGGAATTTTTGACGATGCTTTCTGCAAACAAAGGTCGTTTTACCTTATACATACTCTTTCAGATTGTGATAGGAATAGCTATAAGCGCGATTATTCTGTTAGCGATGATAGTAACCTGCTGCTGCGGTGCCTGCTTTTTGGCGATTCCTTATATCGGGACGGTTTTGATGCTGCCTTTATTCATTTTCAAGCGGGCTTATTCAGTGTGCTATTTTGGCCAGTTTGGTCCTTCGTTTGATGTTTTCTCTCCACAGGTGACTGCCCGGCCTGATATGCCGGAAAATCCATAATCGGACGAGAACAACAATTGTGCCCGGTGGTGTGTTTAACAAAGATTTTCAGAGATAGTGTTGACGCTGCCGCGGTGTTGGGATATATTTTTATCAACTTATGATAATAACCTTATGAATACTCAAAAAACCAAATTGGCGGTGTGCGTGTTTAACCTGGTGGCTTTGGTTGCCTTTTTCTTTCTGCTTATCTACAGCCTCACAAGCGATGCGGTGATGGTAAAAGTTTTTTCCAGTACTTCGTACTACCTTATTTCATTAATGGTTGTAGTATGGGTAGTACAGATTGTATTATTTCTCAAAGCCCTTAATTTTTCATTAAAACTGCTGTTAAAAAAATACCGGGGGGTGATTTTAATGGCCCTGGTTTTGACCTCGCTTGTGTTTGTTTCAGTCAGGGTTCGATTTAAGACCTTAAGCGATGAGACCAATCTACTGTCGGTTTCAAGGTCTATGCTGAATGATAAAAACTGTCTTAATCCTACTATTGGCAAGTATTATTATGGTAACCTGAATGTCATACATCGTGAGATGCCCAAGCGGCCTTTGATATTTCCTTTTATGGTTCATTTGCTGCATACCTTCACGGGATTTCGAGAGCAAAATCCATTTATATTTAACTTTATTGTTATGTTTTTATTTTTGTCGGGGGTCTATATTGGGGCAAAGAAGTTTCTGGACGTTCCATCCGGCGTTGCGGCAATGTTTTTTGTCCTCTCTTATCCGGTCTTTACGATATTCGGCACGTCGGCAGGCTTTGACCTGTTAAACAGCGTATTTTTTGTTCTGATAATGGCTGCCACATATTATTTTCTCAAAAGGCCGTCGTCTGTGACGTTTTCGTTTCTTTTTGCGTCTCTTCTCGTATTTTCAAATATCCGTTATGAGTCAATGATTTTTTTGTTCCTTATTCCCGTGCTTCTTATTAAAAAAATAAAATGGCATTATTTAAGGGATTGTTCTTATTTGTTTTTTATTACGCCGCTGGTAAATCTTCCTTATCTCTGGCAGCGTATCCAGAAGCATAGTTCTCTCAATCCGACGGAGCTTCCGCTTTTTTCTCTCAGCTCGTTCGGAAAAAATGTAACGATGTTTTTTAAGAACCTTGTGGATTTTGATTACTTTTTTCCCTATGCGGGTTTTGTAAGCATAGTCAGTATTTTAATAATTATATATCTGATTGAAGAGGTTATGAGGAGAAAAATTAAGTTAGAAGACTATGAAAGATATTTTCTGGTTGTTCTGTTTGTGTCTATTTTCGTTAGCATCATTTTGTATTTTTCTCATTATTTCGGGGTCAGCACGCATCCTTCTGCAGCAAGATTTTTTATAACCCTCTCAATTGTTTTTGCTCTTGCCCCGACAGCATTAAAGATTCTCAAACCCGGGTGCCTTTCAGGTGCAGCTCTCTTAATCATTTCTATAGCGTGCTTTTTGTTTTATCATCCAATTGCCGTCGAAGGCCGCTTTATCAACACGTTGAAGCTAAACCGCAGGACCGAGCACTGCCTGAAGTTTATTTCGAAACTTAATGATAGGAATATATTGATTGTTTCACCGCGGCCGGGCCAATACACTGCTTTAGGTTATGGAGCGGTAAATTTCTCCTATGCCAATGAAAACAGAAGCTCTCTTTTGTATGAGGCCAGCAGGCACCTCTACTCTAAGATTATTGTATTTCAACAAATTGAGTATGAAGGAGAAAGGCCGACTAACGATACGGTTTTGCATTCGGACTATAAATTAAAGCCCCTTTATGAAATTCAGGTCTCAGCGACCACATTTCTGAGGATTTCGGAAGTTGAAATTGCCGGTTAAGGATATTGGTGGTTGGGGGGTAAGCTTTCTTTGTATGTCTTTGCGGTATTTATCGATGCCGAAGATAGTGGCTGCATAAAAAAATGCTGGGGACAAGATTTGCTTGTCCCCAGCGGCAATATGAAAGTCAAATGCTCACAACGAGCTTAAACCGTTCTTTTAGCCGCCAATAGTTGCTAAGTAAGCCCCGATGTAAGCGGCAGCGCTTGGGTCTTCTGTTATCGGTGCCCCGTGGTTTTCCATAAACAAGGCTATGGCATCGGCTGTTTGCCAGCCCATTTCATCAGTGAGAGTGCCGACATATTCTGCGACAGCATCAAGTAGTTCTGCGGCTGAAGCGTACTGAGTGCCTTCGTCCGGCGTTGCCAATGCAGTAGCGATTGCAGCCATCTGCTCAGGAGAAGGCGGGCCTGCAAGCGGGCCGCCAAGCTCAGTGGTAATAACGCCTGCCAGAGCAGATGCTCTGTCGGCGTTGATGTTATCTACTGTCCATGCGGCGTTTCTGAGTCTTGCGCACATCTGGCAGGGGTTTATATCCGCGGATATTGCTAAGGCATTTGCTATATAGACCTGAAGCTGCTCTTCTCCTATTCCGAGTTCATCAGCCAGCCAACTCATCAGGGCGGGGCAGCCTCCAATTATTGGTAATGCCGTGACAGGAAGGGACGCTGTTTCTGTTTCGGTATCTGTATCAGTGCCGGTGTCGGTACCGGTGCCTGTTCCTGTTCCAGTGCCAGTGCCGGTTCCAGTGCTGGTTCCTGTGCTGGTTCCGGTGTCTCCACCGCCGGCCATACCTTCGCCAACACCCTTGCCCTGGTTGCCGGTGAAATTGTTACCTTTTCCTTCGCCCTGGTTGCCTTCACCCCAGTTACCATTACCATTGCCGCCGCCCGGGTTTCCATCACCTTTATTAGGGTGCTGGCCACCGTGTTTTGGATTGGGTCCTTTGGCGCCGATAGGGTTGGGGACATTGGACGAGCCGGCCCGGGAACCGAGGTTTCCTAAAGCTCCGGAAAAAACATCGCCGGCGGCAAGAAGGAACTTTCTGCCTCTTTTGGCTCCCCTGTTTTGGGCGAAATTATTTGGAAGCGTTTGAATGATAACGCTGCTTCCAAGCTGGCCGATACCTTTTGGTCCTGCATTGCCCAAAGCTGTGGCGGCTTTGGGGCCTGTGTTGGGCTTAGGACCGGCACCTGTTGGCCCGGAATTGCCCAGTGTTGGGGTGGTTTCCGGTACCACAATCACCCTGACTCCGCCACTGCCGGTAATAATGCCGGCAGGATTGACTGCACTATGCGGGTTGTTGATTTGCAGATTCGGGATAGGCGAATTGTTGGCGTGTGGATTTTTGTCGGGTAGTTGGCCTTTTGGCTTGGCCATCACCATTGATGCGGTGAAAAACATAGAACAGACCAAAAGGCAGGCCAAAACCTGCCCCAAACAGTACTTTTTCGACAATTTTCTAATAACTTCCATCTCTTCTTCTCCTTCTACTTTCTTCGCTAACTTTGGATTAGCTTTTTGAAATTGTTAATTACAGGTTTTTTAAGCTTAAATTATAATAATATAGTAATAAGACCCTGAACAAATTTCTACTATATTAACTGACGTTTCAGTCCTTTGAATCCCCTTGTTGGTCTTTGTTGCCACCCCTTTGTTGTAACTTTTCGGTCTTTTGACCTTTGTCTTAAAACGCTTCATTAATACAAATGACAAAGTTTACATTACTTTTGGTAAAGCACATTTTTTATTTGCCGATAAAAATGCCCACTCTACCTTTTGTATCAGTATATCATTTTACGAATTTTAAGTCAAGCACAAATTACCCAGATTAACATTTTTACTCGTTTTTATCTGACCTTCCTTGCTTTTTCGTTAAAAAAACAGTGGTTCGGGAAAGTCTTGAACTGAGTAGCCTCAGCAGGCATTGGGTTATGGTGAAATTGAGTCAGGGCAGATTTTATATCGATGCTGGAAGGGATGTTGGTGGTATAAAAAAACTGTTGGGGACGAAGTTTTCCAATCCCCAACAGTAATCTGAAAGCCAAATGCTCGCAAATGAGCTTCGACTCGCCTTTTTAACCGCCAATTGCTGCCAGTTGTGCTGCAACAAATGCGGTAATGTTCGGATTATCACTTTCTGTTAAAGCTGTACCGTACTTTTCGGTGACAAACGCTACCGAATCACCTGCCGGTGAACCTAATTCGTCCAAAGCGGCGACATATTCAACAAATGCATTGATGTATTCAGCTACTGATGCGTATAAAGAGCCTTCCTCGGCTGTTTCCAATGCCATTGCAATTGAGGCCGACATTTCCGGTGAGAACGGCGCATCGGCAGGAGCCAGGTCATTAAATATCTGAGCCATTGCAGCCATATATGTCCCATCAGGGTCTATTAGAATTTCAGCGGCTCCTACAAGTCTTGCACAGGTGTTACATGGCTGTATGTTCGGATTAAGGGTAAGAGAATTTCCTATAGAGACCTGTATAGTTTCTTTTGGAATTCCAAGCTCTACCGATGCTGCCTCCAGCAGGAGAGGACAACCCTGTATCTGCGGTAATTCCGGCTTTGGAAGCGGCGCTGCTTCTGTCTCCGTATCTGTATCAGTTCCGGTATCTGTTCCGGTGTCTGTTCCGGTGTCTGTTCCGGTGTCTGTTCCGGTGTCTGTTCCGGTGTCGGTTCCGGTGTCGGTTCCGGTGTCAGTTCCGGTATCGGTTCCGGTATCGGTTCCGGTATCGGTTCCGGTATCGGTTCCGGTGTCGGTCCCGGTATCAGTTCCGGTATCGGTCCCTGTATCAGTTCCTGTGTCGGTGCCGGTATCGGTTCCAGTGCCCGTTCCTGTGCCGGTATCACAGCCTATACAAGTGCCTGTGTAATCATCTTCAAGTTCAATTTCTGCGTAAGCGCCGCCGCTTGTTTCATCGTCATTATCACCGGCATCGCCGGAGGAGGTTACCAGAGCCGGTGATGACCCACTAACATTAGCTCGGGCTCGAACCGGATCGTTTTCACCGTTACCTGTGATGGAGATAGTATCGCCCTCGGCGTGTACCTTTACAATTGCTTCAGCAGTGCCTTCTCCTACGGTATCCGCCCAGGCTTCTATTCGGCCGTTTTTAGTATCAACTATCACATTTGTACCTGCGTGAATATGAGTTTCTGCATAGGTTTCCTCTTTACCGTGAGACCAGGCTTCTACGAAACCCTCTATATCAACCTTCCCGTTACGGGACTGCAAACATATATACGAAGAGGCTTTATCGGCAAGGCTTGCCGGAGGTCCAGTATTATGAGTTTTTGTCTGTACGGCACCGTGTGGCTCATCACCTTTAATTGTCAGGTCGCCATCGGCTATAACAACAATAGATGCCACACTTCCTCCGAGAGCGTTCAAATACCCTGTCTTTATGGGGCCATTGTTGAAAGTTAACAATTCAATGGCTCCTGAAGGCTCCTGAGGATTTGGTGCCCCTGTTATGAGATTGCCTATGTCAATGCCGCCGCTACCGGCCTGCATAAAGATATTACCTGCTGTGGTAACGATACTGTCATCTTTATCCTCGAATTCGATGTAACTGTCGGCACCGGTTGTTTCGAATGAAACATTCCTTGCACCAACAGTAAGTTCATCATCGCCGGCACCTGTCAGGTTTTCCATATAAATATAATCATCCGCTACCAGGGAGATGTCAGTGGCCAAAGTCTCAAGCTGAACTTCATAAAGGATGCTATCTGTATTAGTGCCATCTCCGTCTTTGATAGTAATATTTGCGGGGTCGAGCAATAATAGGCCAAGTTTTCCATTTGCTGCGGAGGTATCAACGTCACCGGCAAAAACAAAGTGTCCGCCACTGATTTCGACAAAGCCGCCGTTGCCTGAATTGCTTCCTCCTTTGGCTTCAATTTGTGCACCCTCGCTGAAAGTAGCCATATTATCAGCATAGACAATAACCTCTCCGCCGTCGCCGTTGGTACCGGCGTTTGCGGTTGTTAAGCTGCCGCTGCCAAGAGCGACCACGTCGCCGGCAGTTAGCGTAATGCTGCCGCCATCGCCTTCGGCGCCATCAGCATTTATTGTTCCGAGCTGGGCAACGCGGCCGGCGCCTCCCATAACTGCTATGGACAGACCGTCAAGACCTTCGACGGCCCTTGAAAAGGTATCACCGGAGGCGAGCACTATCTTTCCGCCTGCCGCCTCAATTGTACCTTCATTAATGACATCGCCGATTCCTTCGGTCGAGGGGTTTTGGTCAACTGTGACAGCGTCCACTTCAACGAGGACATTACTGCCCTCGGTGCCGAGGAAGACCCTGTCTCCGGCGGCCATCAGGACATATCCGTTCGGACTTCTGATAGTGCCTGCATTTAGGACCTTTTTGCCTATAAGAGTGACCTGTTCGGCGCTGATTTGTCCGTAGTTGGCAACCTCGCCAATTCCGCCGTCGGCAAATTGATAGATTCCGTTCATAAAGTCTGCATTTGTCATATCCAGCGTCGAGGCGGTGAACTTGTGGGCCTCAATTAGAGCGGTAGGGCCGAAAACGACGCCATTGCTGTTAATGACGATGATAAGGCCCTGGTTGCCAAAGAGCGAACCGTTAAACTGTGTTGCGCCTGCTCCTATTACTCTGTTGAGCACGGCGAAACTACCGCTGGCTTTTAGAAACTGGAGGATTTCATTCGCAGTGGTATCTAAGCTGTCCCAGTTTATAATGGCGCTGGCTGAGTCCATTGTTATAGTGGTGGTGTTGCCTGTCTGGTTTACACTGGCTGAGCCGGCCACGACGTCTGCGCCGCTTGGTACAGCCAGTACGGCAGATGTGTTGAAAAACATGCAGGACGCCAAGAAGCAGGCTGCTATCTGCCTGAAATAGTATTTTTTCGAAAATTTTCTTATGACTCTCATCTATCTTCTTCTCCTTAATAATTTATTCGCTAACGTTGTGAGGGGCTTTTTCAAATCCTCAGTAACAGTTTTATTAGATTTAAGTATAATATCAAAGCTTCTGAACAGGTTCATACAGTATTAACTTATGTACCAGTCCTTTGAATGAATCCCCTCTATTGGTTTATCCTGCCACCCCTTTATTGTAACGTTTTGTTCTTTTACACTTTGCCTGAAAAATATTTCATTAATGCAAATAACAAAGTACTACGCTATTTTCGGCAAAGCAGATTTTTTACTTATTGATAAAAGTGTCCACTCTACCTTTTGTATCAGTATATCATTTTACAAATTTTAAGTCAAGCACAAATTGCAGGGCCTAACAATTTGGCTTGTTTTTATCTGACTTTTCCGTATTATTTGCCAAAAAATGGCGGTTTATGCGTAACCGAAAGGGCGGCAAAATATGTTTTTTACCTGCTGGTGTGGTTAAGCCCCAAAAGCAATTTCCGGACCGTCAGCCGGCCAAAGCACAAGACGGTGTCGGCAGGTTAATCGGGGTGACACGATTTGAACGTGCGACTTCCTGCTCCCAAAGCAGGCGCTCTGGCCAAACTGAGCTACACCCCGAAACACCGAATAATACATATATCGGCTGAAGTATTCTATCCGAAACAACCCGGCATTGCAATAAAATCATCTTTTGGCCCGTATTCGCCTCTGAAATGCTCTCCAGCCGCCAACTTATACCATTTTCGCTAAAAAATAGTTTGCATATTTGCCGCAGGTAGGGTATAATCTTCAGTTAGGGTTTTTAACCTATAGAGAGATAACATTATTAAAAAAAATGAGTTCCGGAACCAAAAGACAATGGCTGTTGCCGGCATTTATTTTTCTGTGCGTGCTGTGTGTGTTTTTTATGGCCGGCAGATTCAGTTCGCCGTCCGAAGTGCAAGCTCAGTTAAAGGCCGATGAGCAAAGCGGCTTTTTAGTAATTCCGCTTGCGATTGGACGCGACAGTTGCGGCCTGGCAATGGTCGATACGGTCGGTCAGACGCTGTGGGTTTATGAGTTAAGCAGCAAATCGCCGCCTCATAGTCGATTGAAGTTATTGGCCGCAAGGAGTTGGCGGTACGATAAAATGCTGCAGCAGTACAATACCGCCGAGCCCACGCCGGAACAGGTAAAGATGCTTTTGCAGAATTTGGGCAAAAAAAGGGGCACAAATTTTGATTATTTACAAATAGTCGAACCTAACAGCGGTGATTGAAGTGAATTAGTGAGAGGGTAAAGTTTTTTGCCGAAGTTGGAATGTTGCGAAAAGACAATTAAATTAGTTTGTGGGAGAATAGATAATTATGGCTGGTATGTTTTATTCATTGCAAGAGGCCGCTGAAAAACTCAATAGAACTGAGGAAGAGATAAAAGAGATAGTCAAGGAAGGCAGATTGCGTGAGTTTCGTGACGGCCCGAATATACTCTTTAAGGTTGATGAGGTTGAGGCCTTAATGGCCGACACAAGTGTTGCGGCTTCCGAGGAATCTGCAGCTCCTTTGGAACCGGCAGTCCATTCAGAACAGCAGGCAGGTAAGGACGAGATTTTGCTGGAGGGCGAGTCTGAGCCGGAGTTGGAAGCTGCGCCGGAATTGGTCCCGGAGCCGGAATTGGAAGCGCCGCCGCAGGCCGAACCGCTGTTGGAGCCGGAAGTAACCGGTGATTTGGCTGGTGGAACTGATTTGACCAGTGCCGATACTGCTTTGACCAGCGAAGGCGTCAACATTCTTGGTGAGACCGACAGCGATTACCAACTCACCGAAGATACGATGGGAGAAACCAGGGCTGTATCGGATGCAGGTACTTTGGATTCGCTGGATGAGGGCTCCTTGACTTCATCGGACGACGTATCTTTGGAAGATATTGAAGAAGATGTAAATCTGGACAGTTTCGGCAGCGGCTCAGGATTGTTGGACCTTTCTTTGCAGGCCGATGATACTTCGTTAGGCGGGATTCTTGATGAAATTTACACACCCGAGGGCGAGGAAGAGCAGAAGATGCCGGAATCCGGCTCTGCAATGGCGGTCGGGACTGAAGAGATGCTTACAGAAGAAGCCCTTGGTACGTCAGAGGTCGGGGTGGAGGTTCGACCGACCATTGCCGCCGCCCGGTATGTTGAGCCGGCACCGGATACTATCAGCAATGCATTCGGGTATATGCTCTTTTTGCCTCTGTTGACTGTTATTTATGCTATTATTCTGGCCGTGGCAGGTTTCAGCAACACAAAGCCTGTAATTCTCGAGCAACTTGAGGGCATAATCTGGTATGTTATGATTGGCGTTGCCGTAGTGTCACTTTTGATAATCGGTGTACCTTTTGCCCTTGCTGGCAAATCTGCCGCTCCCAGGGCGGCTAAGAAGAAAAAGGTAAAGGTCAAAAAGCCGAAAGTCAAAAAAGAGAAGACCAAAAAGAAAAAAAAGAAAGGCAAATAACTACAGCTGTTTCTGCAGTAACAATACCGTTTGAAAACCCGTTGCTGGGGCAGGTGAGTTGTTGTCTGATTGCGTCTATCTTAAATTTGGCTGAAGTAAGGCAGGTCTTGATTACAGTTGAAGCTATACCAGCTTTTCACGTCTTCAAACCCCTCATAAACAGGAAATTCTACCTGTAAAGGCCCAATTTGGAAGTCTGAATTTATTTTGGAAAATTATTCTTGACGGATGAACGGAAATCAGTTTTATTTGCTGACGATGGCAGACAGCAGCGACATAGCTTAATGTGAATAACTTGTAGATAT
>Ga0180432_10002359_pt1 | contig 28382 bp, 19 predicted proteins | sample SS_ome_10_FD_132414 | JGI IMG/M metagenome (GOLD analysis project Ga0180432, IMG submission 132414) | Hypersaline lake sediment archaeal communities from the Salton Sea, California, USA - SS_1_MS_2 metaG | ecosystem: Environmental > Aquatic > Non-marine Saline and Alkaline > Hypersaline >... | reverse complement strand
TTTGCGCATCTCGACGTTGTCGACCTTCTCATCGACCAGCACCATGTAGACCAGGGCGTCCATGTTGTCGGCGAACTGCTTCTTGCGGACGTGCTTCTTCTTCTGCTCCCAGTTGATGAGGTACTGGAGCTGCGTGGCCTGGTAGCGCTTGAGCCACGCGATGCCGCGCTTGATCACGCCCGGCACGACGGCCACGTCGTTGGCCCGGGCAATCTGGAGCCCGTGGACGACGACGGCGGTGGTGTGCGGATACGACCGCTCGCCCCAGCCGCTCCACCAGCCCCACCCGCCGTCGGAGTTCTGCATGTTCGTCAGGCGTTCGAGCCCGCGCTTGACCATGCGGTTGACCTCGGCCTGGTCGAAGACGGGGTTCCTCGGCACCCAGGTCTTGCCGTTCCAGCGCTTCTTGCCGATCAGGCGTTTCCAGTCGGCGGCCCGCTTGACGTCGTCGCCGATCTCCTGGGCGTTCAGGTTGGTGCGCTTCTTGCGGACGTCGTCGAGGTCCAGCCCCATGCGGATCAGGACCTTCTGCGTGATGACGGTCGGCAGGAAGCGATTGAGCGTCTGCTCCGTGCAGCCATACGGGTACTCGACGACGTACGGCAGCGCGTCGACCATGGCCCCGGCCAGCGTGGGCGAGTAGCGGATCTCGAGCCGGCTCTGGTCGGGCCTGCGCTGGGCCGGCACGGTGATCTGGAACTTGCCGTTCTTCTGCTTGGGCCGGATCACGCCGCTGAAGCTGTCGGTCTTCAGCATGCCATGCACGAAGACGGGGAAGTCCATCGCCATGGCGTCGGACTCCTCGTCTGTCAGGGCCTTCATGGTGATCTTGGCGGTGCCTTCGGCAGTGACCTTGACGCGCCAGTCGACGCGCTTCTCGCCGTTGGCGGGGACCTTGACCCGCTGGGTGGCCTTGACGCCCTTCATCAGCTCGATGCACCCGCCGCCCAAGGCCAACTGCACGTCGACCTGCTTGGCCTTCTTGAGGTAGTTGTGCACGTTGGCCGACAGGACGACCTCGTCCTTCTGGACGAAGAACCTCGGGGCCTGGAGGCGGAGGATGAGGTTCTTGGTGGTGACGACCTCGACGGAGCCCTCGCCGACGCGCGTGCCGAAGCCCATCGCCCAGACCTGCGTCTTCCAGGTGGTCAGGTTCTCCGGCATGGTCAGCTCGATCTCGGCGAAGCCGTCCTTGCCGGTCTTGAGCGCCGCAGCCCAGAACGCGGTATCGGCGAACTTCGTGCGGACGGTGGGCTGGACCATCTGCTGGCCCGGTCCGGCCCCGCCGTTGTCCTTGCCCGGGGCCGCCGCCCTCTTGCGGAGCGCCTTGGCTTCCGAGGCCGGGGCGGCCGCGCCGTTGGCGGCGGCCAACTCCCTGTCGGCCCCGCCGCCGAACCCGCCGCGGGCCTTGTTGCGCCGGCCCGACTGCCCTTCAGCCAGTTGGTCCAGCTTCTGGCCCTTGTCCGGCCCGGGCTCGTCGGCGACGCTGTGGCCGAAGATCCCCAACCAGCCCATCCCGATCTCGCCCGGCTTGAGCAGGTTCCCGCTGCCTTTGCTCAGCGAGGTCTCGTGACGCGCGTAATGACGCCGCTTCCACTTCCAGAAGAACTCCTTGATCTTCGCCACGTTCGTGCCGCCCGAGATGTACTCGACGGCCTTGTCGTACATCGTGACCACGGTGGAGCCGCTGAACGGCTCCCCGGTGGCGTCGATGAGCTGGATTTTGACCTTGGCCTTCTCGCCGGGCTTGTACTTGGTCTTGGTGGGCGTGATCTTGACGTCCAGGACGCGTTTTTCCGGCGGGACGACGATCTGGCGGACCTCCCGGTAGACCTTGCCGTCGGCGACGGTCAGCGCCTCGACGAAGAAGTTCGGCATGTCTCGCTTGACGACCTCGATGGCCTGCTGGATGCTTCGGCCCTTCGGGCGGAGCGTCTTGGGGGCCAGGTAGATCCCGTTCGTCGGGCGGACGAACAGCAGCACGGTCGAGCCGGGCCGACTGGTGTTGACGCGGAGCTTGACCTTCTCGCCGGGTTTGTACGTCTTCTTGTCGGCGACGAGTTCGATGTCGTTGAACCGGTAGCCCTGGCCGCTGTCGCCGGCGCCCCAGATCACGAAGATGTACCCGCCCTCGATGGCGTGCTCCTTGGCGTCGGTAACGGTGTAGCTCAGGCGGTACTGCCCGGCGCGGTGGGCGGTGATCTGGATACTGGCCTTGCCGTCTTCGTCGGTGTTCAGGTCCCACTGCTTGACCTGCGCCTCGACGGGCTTGCCCTTGGGATAGGTGATCTTGAACAGGCGCAGCTTGCCGGTGCCCTTGACGCCCTTGCCGTCGAGCCTGCGGGCCTGGAAGCTGGCCTGCACCACGTCGCCCACGCGGTAGTGCCCGCGGTTGACCCAGGCGTAGACCTTGAACGGCCGTCGGCTGACCAGCACGTTGCCCGTGCCGACGATGGTGCGGCGGCTCTTGTCGGTGACCTCGGCGGTGATGGCGTACTTGTGGTCGCGGTCCCCGTGGATGGCCTTGGCCAGCGCCGTGTCGATCTCGATCTTGACCTTCCCGTCCTTGTCGACCTCGACCTCGTTTTCGGCGACGACCTCGGGCTGCGGGGTCGGGCGCCAGCCCCACCACGGCCAGATCGGCCTCCGGCAGCCCCAGTACTTCCACCCGGGATACCATGTGTAATCGTACCCGTACCACCAGTAGCCGGTATCGAACAGCCAGTCCCAGCGCGTCCACGGGTACCACGCGCCGGAGTGCTCGGTGCGGAGGACCTTGTACTTGACCTTGGCGTCGGTGACCGGTGCGCCGAAGTAGTACTTGGCCTCGACGGTGGCGGTGACCTTCTCGCCGAGCGCCACGGGGTCCTTGGGGGCCTCGATTTTCACCTCGAACTCGGGCTTCTTGTACTCTTCCACGCGAAAGCGCCCGCCCCCGAAGTAGCGGTTGCCCTGGCGGACCTGTAGGGAGTACATGCCGAGCGTGGCCTCATCGGCCAGGACGAGCTGCCCGGCGGCCCCGCCGAACTCATCGAGCTTGACGTTCTTCTCGAGGACCTTCTCGCCCTTGGGGTTGTTGATGCGGACGGTGAAGCCCTGTCCGGCAAACTCGCTCTTGCCCTCGACGTCGTACTTGGCGGTGTTGATCCAGAACTTGAAGTTGACCTTCTGCTTGGGGCGGTACACCGGGCGGTCCGTCATGACGAAGGTCTTGCGCTGATTATACTCGCGGTCGTAGTAGTTGCCGTACCACACGCCCGAAAAGCCCAGGTACGCCAGCCGGCCGGCGTCCGTGCGGGCAATGGCCACCCACCGGTGGTCGTGTGGCATCTGCTGGGGACCGAGGATGATCTGCCCGTCGGCGTCGGTGAACTCCGAGAAGTTCCTCGTCGTCGTCTCGTACTTGCGCTGACCGCGCTTGCCGACATACTTGCGACGCCAGCCGAAGAACTCCACGTTGGCCTTGGCGATCGGCTTGCCGCTCACCGCGTCGGCGACGTAGTACCAGACCTTCTTGTCCAGCGGCTTCTTGACGATGGCCGTGTCGGCCACCCAGATGATGATTCGGCTGAAGTTGCCGTCGGCCATCCTGGCGGTCAGCAGGTACGCCCCGGCCTTCTGGAGCGGTGTGGTGACGGTGATTCTCTTGTCGAAGTGTGCGGCCCTGGGCTCGACGTCGAGGTCCCAGGCGGCGACCTTCTTGTCGACGTACTTCTTCTCATCGCCCTGCATCAGCCGGTAGCCGATGTTGGCGATCTGCGTCTTATGCCAGAACTTGTTGTCCGGCTGCGGATTGCTCTTGAGGTATGCCTTGACGTCTTCCAGGAGCTTCTCGACCTTGATCGAGAACGCCTCGAAGTGGACCTTCTTCCCGTTTCGGAAGCGGAACTCAACGCTGGCGCCCTGCCCGCCGGGCTGGGTCATGATCGGCTCGAAGACGCCCCAGTTATCGATGATCTGCTTGAGCCGCTTGGCCTTGGACTTGTTGCTGTCGTCGCCGAACCGTTTGATGTTCTCCCGCCAGGTGTCGGCGGCCTTGGGGTACTGCCGGCGGTTCTCGAAGGTGCTGCACAGTTGGCTCATCGCGCTGGAGGCGTACGAGCCTCGCCCGGCGGCGAGCTTCCGGAAGATGCGGAGGAAGTTGAACTCCGCCGGCAGCTTGAATCGGCGGATGCCGATCGCCAGCCGGGCTATCGTCTCGTTCTCGCCCAGCGTGTGCAGTTCGTACGTGCCGGAGGTGTCCTTCTTGCCGTCGTCGCGCCGCTGCGGTCGCCGCCAGCCGCGGAAATACCGCCCGTAGCGCCCCATCGTCTCGACGCCGAACTGGGCCTTGAGGAACGAGGCGAACGCGTAGTCGACCTGGTCGCGCATGGGCGCGTGGAACTCGACCGCCTGGAGCAGCGCCCATCGCCAGCGCTCGCCGTCGGTCTTGGCGGCGTTCCAGCTCTTGGGGCGCTTGTGGTAGACGGGTTTTCCGTCCTTGTCCACCGGCGCGCCCCGGCTGGAGTGGCCGTATCGCCCGCGGTAGTAGTAGCCCTGTTCGTAGTCCGGCAGCTTGGTCAGGTCGGTCTTGTACTGGAGCCGCCAGGCGCCGGCGTAGCCGCGCTGCCCCATCAGCATGCTCGCCAGGCCCATGTAGAACGAGCCCACCGCGGCGTGGTCGTCCTCGGCCTTGGTGGCGGGAATGGCCTGGACCATCAACTGCAGCGCCCGCACGCGGTCGCGCTCGAAGCTGTTGACGCGTTTGCCGCCCCCCCGATGGTGCCCGCGGTGGTACTGGCCGCTGATGATGTACCCGTAGTGGGTGGCGTTCTGGTACGACTGCGCCGCCGTCCACAGCAGCCGCCAGTTCTTGCCGTGCACCCTGATCACCTTCTCGCGGAAGGCGTCGATCTCGTTTCGGCGATTCAGGCGCTGCAGGGCCTGGACGGCCATGCTCAGGTCGCCGCCGACCTTCTTCTTGTCGGTCTTGGGCGCCAGCGCGAGCCTGGAATAGACGGCGTAGGCTTCCTTGAAGTTCCCGTCCTTGAAGAGCTTCTGCGCCCTGGCGCGGTCGGGGTTTTCGGCGGCCTGGGCCGGGGCCGCGATGAGGCAGCACACGGCCAGCAACAGGGCGATCTTCGTGGTACGTTTCATGACTCACTCCTGAGTTAGATTCAGCATATGGGCCGCCTTGACGGTCGGCGGCCCCGGTGCACTACTTCAATAGACGCCGGAGATACTGTCAAGTTCCCGTGTGCGCGGTAATGTATCGTGGGGGACGCTGTTGGGAGAAGCCCGGTCACTGTGTGCCGGGGTCCGGCGGACACAGTCCGCGGGCTGTGAGCTGTCCGGCCTCATGCCCGCCAGGGGCGGGCTCGCTTGACGCCTCGGGCCAGGATGCCCTTGACGATCTGCACGTCGTGCTTGACCTGGAAGTCGAACATGCCCACGCACATGAAGTCGGCCCCGCCGCCCAGGGCGTACTTGAAGCCCTTGGTGGGATTGACCGCTCCGGCGGCGAGGACCTTGTAGGCGATCCACGGCTTGGTCACGGTCTTCATGAACGCGACGGTCTTGTCGGGCGTGGCACAGTGGAAGTTCTCCGTGTTGATCGTCTTGAAGTAGAAGTCCGGATCCACGCCTTGGGCCTCGCAGGTGACCGGCGAGTTCAGTTCGTGCCCGCCCACACCGGCGATCAGCTTCTTGCGCTTCAGGAAGGTGACGATCGTCTTGATCGCATCGAGCCCCTTGGCGCTGCGGACCATCCGCTCGGCGTACGCGCCCTGGATGACCGCGCCGACGGCCCCGTTCTCGACGGCCAGCTTCGGCTCGACGAGCGGCTCGGCTGTCTTGGTGTGCATCTGCGCTATCCACTGGAGCTTGCCCCCGTTCTTCCAGTGCCGCTTCAGGACCCGCAGGGTGTCCGGGTTGATGGTCGTGATGACCGTGTTGATGCCGCTGGTCTCGCAGATCTCGAACGTCTCGACGATCTTGTCGTCGGTGAAGTAGTGCTTCATGAGATCGGAGACGTAGATGAGGTTTCGGCTGTGGGCGTACCCGCTGATGAGGTTGCCCCCGCAGATCAGCCTGGTGATCTGGACCTTCCCGATCTTCCCGGTGGGCATGGTGGCCCCGCGCGGGGTCGGCGTCCGGGGCCTGGCCGACGTCCTGGCCAGGAGGATCTTCTCCTCGAGCGACAGCGCCGCTGCCGCCCCCGCCGAGGCCGCCACAGACCGCTTCAGGAAGCCCCGCCGGTTGGATGTCTTGTCTGCCATTGCTGCTCTCCTCGTACGGCGGGGCCGCTCGCCCCGCTCGAAGCCGCCCGGGCACCTACGTGCCATAGACGGCGATCTCGACGAACCGCACCGGCTCGTCTTCCATCCCCCCGGCCGTGTACACCCGCACGTACCGGCCGCGCGTCCCCCTGGCGTCCTTGCCCCGGGCGTCGACAATCTCGCCCCACCAGCGCGTGTAAAACGCCGTGTTCCGGCCCGTGCCCAGCCGCGCCGAGTTGTCGTGATCGTTGTTGAACAGCGTCCTGGCGTTTCGGCTCATCTCGGCGTCGTCGGCCACGCGAACGATCACGTCATTGTAGATCGTCGCGTTCTTGTAGAAGTGCCAGATGACCACGGCGTGAATCGTGCGGACCTGCCCGAGGTCGATCTGGACCCACCCCAGCCCCGGGCCGAGTTCCACGTAGTCGAACGGGCCGGACTTCTTCAGCCCGTCGGTGACCTGGTCGACGTCCCCGGCGACCGGCTCGTCGTCGCTGCACGTCACCGGCTTGAGCAGCGCCAGGTTCGTCAGGCCGGGCGGGACCATGAACGGGGGGCGTTGGCCCGCCTTGCGCAGGTGGGGGGGCTTGATCCCCCGGGGATTGCCCGGGGTGGCGCGGGTGACGGCGTCAGGGCCTACGCCGATGTCCAGGTCCACGAGCGCCAGCCTGGTGGCGGGGTCGGCCCGACGGGTGTGTGGCCCGGGGTGGCGCGTTCGCGGCCGGGAGGTCTGGCGGCGCTGCTCGTGGCCGCCGCTGTCTTTCGAGCAGCCCGAGAACACGGTGCATGCGCAGACGAGACCGGCGGCGATCGCCGCACCTGTCGTGTAAAGAGCACCTTTGCTCACTCGGGCTCTCCGAAACGGAATCCGGGCCGCCGCTACCGTGCAGCCCGGCGACGATCCTACCATACCCGCGGTCGCACACAAAGGGCGGTGCATTTGCAGGTGCGTGTGTTTATTCTTCCATCGGGTGTGTAGAATCCGGATGTGCCCTCCGCGCGGGAGCGCACCGGCGGGCGGCCCGAACGGAAAGGACGAGACCGACATGTTCAAGCACCTCCCTCACATCACCCGCCGACGTGTTCTGCAAGGCGCCGCCGCGTCGGCGGGCGCCGCGGCGATGCTGCCGGCGATCGTGCCGTCGTCCGTTTTCGGCGCCCGTGCCCCGAGCAACCGGATCGTGATGGGCTGTATCGGCGTGGGGGGGCGCGGGACGGGGAACATGCGCACCTTCCTCAGCCGAAGCGAGGTGCACCTCCGCGCCGTCTGCGACGTGGACCGGGCACACGCCCTCCGCGCCAAGCGGATGGTCGATCAGCGCTACCGCAACGCGGACTGCGGCCTCACGAACGACTTCCGCGAACTGGTGTCCCGAGGGGACATCGACGCGGTCACCGTCTGCACGCCGGACCACTGGCACGCGCTGATCACCATCGCCGCGGCCAAGGCCGGAAAAGACGTCTACTGCGAGAAGCCCCTGGTCAACACGGTGGCCGAAGGCCGCGCCGTGTGCGACGCCCTGAATCGCTACGGGCGAGTGCTCCAGACGGGCAGTCACGAACGATCCACCTACAGCATCCGGTTCGCCTGCGAGCTGGTGCGCAACGGGCGCGTGGGCAAGGTGCACACAATCTGGGTGAACCTCCCTGTCGGCGGCAACCAGAGGCAGATCCCCGCGCAGCCGGTCAAGCCGGTGCCGGCCGGCTTCGACTACGACATGTGGCTTGGCCCGGCGCCGTGGGCGGGGTACACGCCCCTGCGGTGTCACCGCACGTTCCGTTACATCATGGATTACAGCGGGGGGGAGATGACCGACCGGGGGGCGCACGTTATCGATATCGCGCAGCTCGGCAACGGCACGGACCACACCGGCCCGGTGCGGATATCGGGCAGCGGATGGGCCCCCACCGACGGGCTGTTCAACACGTTCATGAAGTACCACTTCGAGTGCGACTACGCCAACGGCGTCAAGCTGATCGGGCGCAGCGAGGGCACCCGCGGGATCAAGTTCGAGGGCTCCGACGGGTGGATCTTCGTCCACATTCACGGCGGGCGGCTCGAGGCCGAACCCGCGTCGATCCTGAAGGAGAAGATCGGCGCCGATGAGTTCCACATCGGGTATAGCGTCGGCCACCACCAGGACTTCCTCAACGCCGTGGCCAGCAGGAAACAGACGATAGCCCCCGCCGAGGTCGGCAATCGCACCGCCGCCATCTGCCACCTGGTCAACATTGCCCTGTTGACCGGCCGGCAACTGAAGTGGGATCCCGACACCGAGCGGATCATCGGCGACAGCGGCGCCGCCGCCATGCTCACCCGACCCTGTCGCAGCCCGTGGGTCCTCTGAGTCCTGGTGGCCGGCCGGAAACGATATTCTCGCAATTCCGGGGAACCTGTCCGCGCGTGGCGCGTCAGAACGGGTGGAGCGGCAGCCCCGGCAGGACCGAAGAGACCTGTTGAGGGCCGGGCAAATTGCGATGGCCGAAAAAAACGAGACATCATGGGAGCTGTCTGCCTACATGGACGGCGAGCTCGGCGAGGCCGACGCCGAGCGGGTGGCCCGGGCGCTGCACGACGACGCGGCCCTTCGGCGTGAGTTGGCGGCCCTGCAGGCCACGCGCGAGCTGCTGGGGCGGCTGGGCCGCTACCGGGGAGGCCGGGAACTCACCGGGCGGATCCTTGCCGCCGCCGAGCAGTTGCAGGCCCGCGGGGGGATTCCCGCCCCGGCGACCGGGCGTGCGTGGTGGGCCAAGCGGTTCGCCGCCGCGGCCGTGCTGTTGGCCGCCGCCGGGGTCGGCGTCTTCGTCACCGCCAACCGGTTCGGGCCCGACGACCGTCCGCCCGGAACGCCCCTTGCCCGGACAGATACCCTGCACGGGGACGGCGCCGGCCGGGCCGACGCGTCCCGCTCGGGCAAAGACGGCACCGCCGTCCGTGCCGGGGACGACGTGGACAAGGAAGTGATCTTCACGCACGATCTCGGCGCGGCCCGGCGTGACGTCGAGCGCGCCCTGCATGTGAACGGGCTTGCCGACGAGGCCAAGGCCAAGCCCGCCGGACTCGCCAAGGGATGGGCCGCACGCGACGGGGGCGGGAACTTCCGGTTCAACAAGCTCAATGCCGAGACGGTGAGCTACGACGTGGTGGGCACGGCCGAGCAGGTGATGCGGCTGCGGACGGAGCTGCGTCACATTCGGGCCTCCCAGTGTGTGGTCCAGTCGCCGGGGGGGGCTTCTGCGGGGGCGGCGGACAAGCTGCTGACCAAGGCGGCCAAGAAGACGGACGCCCCGGCCGGGGGGGGCTTCAAGGGCAAGGCCGGCCCGCGGCCGCGCGCCCCTCTGCCCAAACGAGCCGTCCGCCGCGGCAAGGGGGACGGCGAGTCGGAGTTCGGCCAGGACCAAAAGCAGACTATCGTCCAGACCCAAGCCGGGCGGGGACAGGACGTGGCCTTGAAGGACCTGGACAGCCTGCTGGACATGGCCTTGGGGGTTCGTCCCCGGCACGACGCGGCGGCGCCGGCGGCCGTACAGCAGGCCGAACAAGCCCAGGACAACCGTGTTGCGCAAAGAGGGCTGAAATCCGGCGGGGGGGCGGCGAGCCGGCCCCGCCCCGAGCGCGAGGCTCCCGGACAGCAGGGGCGCGAAAGCCAGACCGACCAGGCCGTCACGGCGAACGTGCGGCGGCTGGTCATCACGCTGAACAAGAGCCGGATGACCTCTTCGTCGGCCGCCCGCAAAGCGGCGATGGAGCGTGCGGCCGAGGTCACCAAGGAGTGATTGTGCGCGCGGTCGAACTTGCGGGGAGAGGGTGCTGGATGTAGGGGCAAACGTCACACGAACAACCCAGATTGACGTGAACACCCCTGCTGCGCGTCTCGGCAATCCCATGCACGTGGTGCGTTACGCGGGGAATCGCAGCTCGAAGGTCGTCCCGACGCCCACCTCGGTGTCGACGTGAATCTGCCCGGACAGCATGTCCATGATTTCGCGGCACAGCGCCAGGCCGAGCCCGTGCCCGCGGGTCTGGCCGTTGCCCTGGCCGCGCCGGGTGGTGAAGAACGGCTGGAAGATCTTGTCGACGATCTCCTCGGGGATCCCCACGCCGTTGTCGGCCACGCGGACCACGGTCCAGCCGTCTGCAACCCCCCCGGATATGGCGATGAACCTCGGGGCGGGCTTGGCCAGCACCGCCGCACGGGCGTTCAGCAGGAGGTTCAGCAGGACCTGCTGGAACTCGCATCGGCGGGCAACGACGGTCAAATCGTCCGGCAGGTCAACCGTCAACTCGATGCCGTCCTTGCTGGGGTTCCTGGCCATGGCGGTCAGGATCTCCCGGGTCATCTCGGGGACGTTCTGTTCGGCCGGGCTGTTGGGCCCGTCCTCGTCGGTGATGCCCAGGAGGGCCTCGCATATATCGGTGGCCCGCTGCCCGCCTTCGGAGGCGCGGGCGATGGCCTTGGTGACCATTTTGGGGTTGCTCTCGGCCATCCGCGCGTAGCTAATGATGGGGGTAAGGATGTTGTTGAACTCGTGGACGACGATGGCGGTCATGGTGCCCACCGTGGCCAGCCGCTGCGCCCGGCGGAGTTCCTCGCGGAGAGCGGCCACTTCGGCCTGAAGCTCGGTCAGCTTGTCCTGGCAGGGCTGTTGTTGGCGGGGGGCGAGGGCTTCGGCGGTCACGAAGCGTACTCCTGTAGTAAACGGATACGTCAACTGGATGCGGCAGGCTCACGAGACGGCGTCTCACCAGTACTATCGGCCCGACCCGCAGTTTACTTAAGCGGATGACCGGCACATGGACGAGGAAGGCAGACTGCGCTTCTTGCTGGATCTGGCTGAATCGCTGGGCATCGAGGTCCGCCGAGCCCCGCCCGGCGGGGCCGGGTGGGACACCCCCGGCGGGGCGCTGGTCAGACTGGGGGACAAGGAAATGCTCTTCATGGACGCCGCGGCGCCGATCGCGGCGCGGATCGTCGCGGCCGCGGCGGCGCTGGCCGGACGCCGAGAGATCGAGCAGATGTTCCTTCCACCCGAGATCCGCGAGGTCATCGAACGGGCGTGAGGGCGCCCCATCGGTGCGCTAGACGCTCCCGTAGGCGCCGGTGTTGCCTCGGCGGCGCAGAAGTGAATAATGACCCGCAGCGCCGATGCTCTACCGCAGCAAACTCCACTGGATCGCCGGGTACGTCGAGGGCAAGGACGTTCTGGACCTCGGCTGCGTCTGCCACGAGCTGGACATCACCGACCCGCCGTGGCTGCACGGGTTCCTCAAGCACCGCGCCCGCCGGGTCGTCGGGGTGGACATCCTGCCCGAGCCGATCGCCGAACTCGAGCGGCGAGGCTACGACGTCCTGTGCGCCGACGTCGAGACGATGGACCTCGGCCGGCACTTCGACGTGGTCGTGGCCGGGGACATCATCGAGCACCTGTCCAATCCCGGGCAGTTCCTCCAGCGCGTGGGGGCGCACCTGAAGCCGGGCGGGGTGTTCCTGGTGGCCACGCCCAACCCGCTGAATCCGATCCGGCTGCTTCGCCTGCTGACCGGCGGGCGCGACCTGGCCAACCGAGAGCATACCTGCTGGTTCACCGAGAAGGTCCTCCGCCAGCTCGCCGCGCGGTACGGCTTCGAGCCCGTCGATGCGTCGTATGCCGACGACACGCGGTACTACTATCGCATCTGGCCGCACCTGAAGCCGCGCGGAGGACCCCTACGCCGCGCCTGGCGCCGAACGCGCACGCTCATCAAGCGCCTCTGCTGGCGGCCGTGGATCTGGCTGACGTCGCTGGCGTGCCTGGTCCGCCCGCGATTCGCCGAAACGCTGTGCATGGCCTTCCGAATGACGGAAGACGACGCGGACGGCCCATCGACGTAGAAGGAGAGCGCGGCGGGCATCCGGCTTGGCCAAGGCGGCGCCGGACAAGAGCCTGCCCGCCAGACGCATAGGCGCCACCAGGATCCTAATGCACCCGGGGGCAAGTTCTTGCTTGTCTGCGACAGGGAAGGGACTATGCTCCTGGCATGAACATCCTGGGCGTACACTTCAACACGCACGAAAGCGGCGCGGCGATCATGGCCGATGGCAAGCTGATTCACGCCGTGTCGCAGGAACGGCTGGATCGGCAGAAGATGTCCGACAGGACGCCCCGGGAGGCCGTTCAGGCTGCCCTGACGTCCACCGGAATGACAGCCGGGGACGTCGACTACGTCGCCGTCAGCGACGATATCGGCACGGAGGGATACTACAAGAGCCGGGTCACGTTCAAACGCGCCCAGTTTGCCGAGACGAAGGGCCGGGCTTTCTCCTATTTCGGCCTGCGGATCGGTGCCTTGGCCAAGTACTATCGGCGGATGCTGCTGACGAATCGCAAGTCCAGCGCCAAGCGACAGCGCCGCTGGGATGAGCTTCTGGGGCGCCTTCGCGAGGACGGATTCGCCGGCCGGCAGGCCACCTACGAGCATGGCTACTGTCATGCGGCGACGGCCTGTTACTGCAGCGGCTTCGAGGACTGTCTCGTGTTCGTCATGGAGGCGGCCGGCTTCATTAACGCTTCCAGCGTCTACCTTTATCGACACGGGGCGCTCGAGAAGATCCTGGACATTCCCTGGCCTCACTCGCCGGGGCGATGGTACGAGACGATCACGCTTCTGCTTGGTTTCCGGCCTGCGCGACACGAGGGGAAGATCACGGGCCTGGCCGCCTTGGGGCGGCCTGAGGTTCTCGGGGACTATGCCCGCAGCCTCTTCCATCTCTGCCAGGACAAGGACGATTTCCACCTCAGCCCCGATATCCACCTGTGGCGATGGGACTACCGCAAGCGCACGCCCGGGCGGGCCCTGCCCAAACCGCTCCGGCCGTACACCCGCGAAGACATCGCCGCGGCCTGGCAGCTTGCGCTGGAAGAGGCCGTCGTCGGATTGGTCAGGCGCTACCTCAGTCGCTACCCGGAGATCAGACACGTTGCACTGGCCGGCGGCGTCCACGGCAACGTCAAGCTCAACCAGCGCATCAACGAACTCGATCAGATCGACGAGATCTACGTTCATCCGGGCATGGGCGACTGCGGGCAGCCTGTCGGGGCGGCCCTGGCCTGTTGGGCCGAAAACGCCGAAACCCCCAGGGCCTTCCGCCACGAGACGGTCTACCTTGGCCCCGACTGCACGGAAGCCGAACCCGTCGACAACCTCATCGAGGAGTTCCAGATCGTCTGCGAGCCCGCAGAGGACCTCGAAGGGCAGGTTGCGCGGCTTCTGGCCGACAATAAGATCGTCGCCATCTGCCGGGGGAGGATGGAGTACGGCCCTCGCGCGCTCGGCGCGCGGACCGTCATGTATTCGACGACGGACCCGTCGGTGAATGACTGGCTGAACAGGCAACTCAAGCGAACCGAGTTCATGCCCTTTGCCCCGGTCACACTCCGCGAGGAGGTTTCCCGCTGCTATGTCAACGGGGAGAAAAGCGCCTACACCGCCGGTTTCATGACCGTCTGCTACGACTGCACCGACTACATGAAGCAGACCCAGCCGGCTGTCGTTCACGTCGACGGCACGGCGAGGCCGCAGTACATCAGCCGCGAGCAGAACCCCTTCTACTACGATATCCTCACAAGATACCACGAGCTGACGGGCATCCCGTCCGTGGTCAACACCTCCTTCAACATGCACGAGGAGCCCATCGTCTGTTCCGCCCGGGACGGCCTGGCCTCGTTCGTGGCCAGCCGCCTCCACGCAATCGTCCTCGACGACAAGCTCATCCTGCGGGACAAGAACCCCGTCCTGTGTGAGAAGCTCGCCCAAGCCCGCCAGGTGGACCAGGACCCCAAGGACGGCGACGAACCACAGGATTGACGGGTCCTCAAGGGGCGGTGCGGCTGGTGGGCCAAACGGGCGCAGCGCGATGGATAGCGAAGAAGAACGCCCCCCGACGGTGCACCTGTTTAGCGGGCGAGCAACGCTCGCCGTTCATTGTCCATACGACAAGTGGTCCCGATGTACCTCGGGATTGCCCGAACGATAAGCGGCGTATGCCACCCGAACGACAAACGGCGAGCGTTGCTCGCCCGCTAAACAGGTGCCCGACTGTGTCGGGTGGTCTTCTCGGGCTCCGGAACCGATATCAGTACACCAGGTATCGGTAGACGATCGCGGCACAACGTAACGCGAAATCTGCAACCGGCCTATGCGTCGAGCACTTCAATGGCGTGCATGCCAACGGGCCTGTTGCGCGGGAAGCTGTGCGCCAGGTCTTCGTGCTCGATGCGGACACGGCGCGTGCGGCGGGCGGTGACGATCATCACCGCCCCAATGCCTGCAAACCACCGCGACATTGTCCGGTCGCACCACTTGAGCAGCGGCAGGTTCACCCGGTCGGCCTGGAAGCCGGTGACCTCGAACCCATGCAGGGAGATCAGTTGCCTGAGGAACGCAGGCGTGTACCCGTGCACGTGAGCCATGTTCTTGATCCAGTGCGGCTGCCTGCCTCGGACCAGTCGGCAGACCTCTCGCCAGAAGCACAGGTTCGGCGTGCTGACGACGAGTTGGCCCTCGGCGCGCAGGGCCGTGTTGGCGTGGTTCAACGGTTTGTGCCAGTTGACCACGTGCTCCATGATGGCCCCGGCGTGGACGCCGTCGAAGCTCTCCGGTTCGACGGGCCAGGGCTTCTCGACGTCCCCGACGGTGCAGTCGTCGTACGTCTTGCGTGCCAGGGCGGCCGCTTCCTCACTGATCTCCAGCCCGACGATTTCGAACCGCTCGCCCGCCAGCCAGCGGCGGAGCGGACCGATCCCGCAGCCGATGTCCAGAAGGCGGTACCGCCGCTGAGGGTCCGACGCCTCGGCGTGCTTGCGGAACATGTCGCACGCGCGTTCGAGGCGGATGGCCTCGGTCGGGTCGTACGGTTCGTTGCCGTGCCACGCGTTGACGTAGATGTTGCTCTCGTCCGCGTCGGTCATGCGGTCGCTCATGCGTTGGCCCGCAGCCACTTCAGGAAGACCCAGAGCTTGTACCCTCGCGTGCCGGTGATCTTCCGGGCGTTCCAGGCCAGGCGCGGGTGCAGCCAATCGGCGGCCAGGTCCGGGTGCTCGGCTCGCACGTCGGAGATCAGCCTGAACAGATCGCTCGGCGTGAACCACTGCTTGACGGGGGCGGAGAAGCCTTTCTTCTTGCGCCGGCGGACGGCCCGGGGCAGGCGGTCGCGCACGGCGTGCTTGAACAGGCCCTTCAGCGCGCCGCCGGGGTTCCGCACGTCCTGGGCCAGCCCGCAGACATACTCCACCAGCCGGTGGTTCAGCAGCGGAACGCGCAGCTCCAGCGAGACGTGCATGCTGGTGCGGTCGGCCCGCGTCAGGTTCAGGTCGGGCAGGAAGGTGCACATGTCGAGGTACTGCATTCTGGCCAGGGGAGGCAGGTCTTCCCGCCAGAATTTTCGGAAGTACCCGGCGTTGTCGCGATCGGCCTGTCGGGCGGCCAGGTCGGGCGAGAAGATCCGCCGCTTGTCGGGCGCCTCCATCGCGCCCATCAACTGGGCGTACTGGTCCACCGAGTCCAGCGCGTGCAGGTACCACTTCTTCTTGCGGTGGTGCGTGATGTTCTCCAGCGCCACCCGCACCCCGCGACCGATCGGGCTCTTCCAGAAGCTCGGCTTCTGGAGCCGCTGCCACGTGCGGTACCAGGTGTAGCCCCCGAAGGCCTCGTCCCCGCCCTCGCCGCACAGCGCCACCGTCACCTTCCGCCGGGCCAGACGCGAGACGAACAGCATCGGAATCGTGCTGCTGGCGGCGAACGGCTCGTCGAAGAGGTCCACGACGGTGTCCATCGCCTCGTGGGCCATCCGGCGCGTGACGACCTGCGGGGTGTGGACCGTGCCGAACAGATCGGCCGAGGCGTTGGCGGCGTCGAGTTCGCTGTGCTCCTCGACGTCGAAGCCGATCGAGAACGTGTGCAGGTCCGTCCCGCCGAGGCGCCGGGGCCCCGAGGTCGAATCGGCGAACACCTCCGCCGCCCGCCGCGTCACGATGCTCGAGTCCACGCCCCCGCTGAGGAACGTGCCGGTGGGCACGTCGGCCACCAGGTAGTCCTCGACCGAGCGGTCGATGTGCTCGAGCAGTCGCCGCTCCGCGGTTGCCCGGTCGTCGCCCAGGCACTCGAATCGGACCTCCCAGTATCGCTTCAGTTCGGCGCGCCCGTCGGCGAACGTGAGCACGTGGGCCGGGGGGAGCTTGGCGACGCCCTGGTAGATCGTCGCCGGGGTCGGCACGTACCCGGTGCTGAAGTAGTCCCACGCCGCGGCGGGCGACAGGTCGCGGCGCACGGCGCCGCCGGCCAGAACCGCCCGGATCTCGCTGCCGAAGACCAGTTGAGAGTCGCCCTCGGCATAGAACAGCGGCTTGATGCCCAGCCGGTCGCGGACGAGGTGGCACGTGGCGCTGCGCGTGTCGTACAGGGCGAAGGCGAACATCCCCTCCAGCCGCTCGACGCAATCGATGCCCCAGGCCAGGTACGCGTTGAGGATGACCTCGGTGTCCGTGTCGCTCCGGAAGGCCAGGCCGCGCCCTTTCAGCTCCTCGCGGATGTCGCGGAAGTTGTAGACCTCCCCGTTGTGGACGATGGCGACCTTCCCGGCATGATCGAACATCGGCTGGCGCCCTCGCGGGCTGAGGTCGAGAATGCTCAGGCGTCTGTGGCCCAGGCCCACCCGCCCGTCCGGACTGACCCACGCCCCCGCGTCGTCCGGGCCGCGGTGGCTTAGCGTCTCACGCATCCGGACGATGGTCTCGGCCTCCACGCCGCCGCGCATGTCGATAAGGCCCGCGATCCCGCACATGGGCGGCATTCTAGCGATTGGACTGGCCGCGGACAACTCGGGCTCATAGAATCCGCGTGCACGTGCCGACAGTCAGCGTGATCATCCCGGCGTACAACTGCGAGGGTCTCGTCTCCGAGGCGGTGGCCTCCGTGCGCGAGCAGACCTACCGCGATGTCGAGGCCATCGTCGTCGACGACGGGTCGACCGACGGCACGTGGGAGGTGGTGCAGCGCCTCGGGCGCCACTGGCCCGACCTGCGGACGATGCGGATCGAGCACGCGGGGCTGGCCGCGGCCCGCAACGCCGCCGTCGCGCGGATGACCGGGCAGTGGATCGCCCTGCTGGACGCCGACGACCTCTGGCTGCCCGAGAAACTCGAGCGCTGCATGGCCTTTCTCGCCGCGCACCCGGAGTTGAGCATCGTCTACACGCCTATGGCCCCGATCCGGATGGACGGCTCGCCCATGGCGGGGCACTCCAAGCCGTGCCGCGAGGGCCGGCTGACCGCGGAGCTGTTCGAGAGCATTTTCGTTCACGATCCGGCCGCCGTGTTCCACAAGCGCGTCATCGAGACGTGCGGGGGGTTCAACGAATCGCTGCCGGTCTGCGTGGGGCACGAGTTCTGGCTGCGCGTGTCGGTGCAGTTCGCCTTCGGGCTGATCGACGAGCCGCTGGCCCTGAGACGCTGGAGCGAAACGAGCCTGACGCGCTCGCGCCGCAGCCAGGGCCGCAAAATCAAGGCCCGCATGCTCGAGGAGTTCTACTTCGCCAAGGGCGGGGCCGACCTGGTCGAGACGTCCGCGGCGATGAAGCGCCTGGCCAGGGTCAACTACAGTGCGGGCAAGGCCCTCTTGGGCGAGGGGCGGCCCCACGAGGCGGCGGCGCTTCTGGCCAAGGCAATGCACTTTCGCCGAACCTGGCCCAAACCGTACCTCTACTACCTCGCCGCCCGCCTGGCGGGGATCTTCAAGAAAGACTGACCCGAGCGACTGCTACTCGGCGGAGATGCGCCGGTCCTGGAGGAGCCGGGCGATGGTGCTGTCGCGGCGGGTCTTGGCCTTGGTCAGGAGGGCCTCGATGCCGTCGGCGTCGCCGCGGTCTATCAGGTCGCGCAGCTCGACCAGCGAGTGTGAGAACTTTTCGATCGCGCCCAGCACGGCCACGCGGTTGGTCAGGAAGATGTCCCGCCACATCTCGGGGTCGCCCCCGGCCAGGCGGGTCGCGTCGCGGAAGCCCGTCGCCGAAACGCCCAGGTCCGCCGTGCTGGGCAGGAGCATGAGCAGGCTGGCCAGGGCGTGGGGGAGGTGGCTGACGCGCCCGATGGCGCGATCGTGCGCCGTCGGCGTCATCCGCACCGTCCGCATGCCGAGCGTCTGCCAGAACCTCTCGACGCGCCCCACCAGGTCCTCCGGGGTGTCCGTGGTGGGGGTGACGATGCAGGTGGCCCCGGCGAACAGGTCCGCGCGGGAGTAGGCCACGCCCTTGAACTCGCTTCCGGCCATCGGATGGCTGCCTACGAACTGCCCGCCCCGCCCGAGAATGCGCTGTCCGGTACGGACGACGCCGGCCTTGGTGGACCCCACGTCGGTGACGATGGCCTCGGCCGGAAGCGCCGGGGTCATCGCCTCGAGGTGGTTTTTGAACGCGCCCACCGGCGTGGCGAGAATGACCAGGTCGGCGTCCCGGACGGCCTCGGCGGCGTCGAAATGCGCCGAGTCGATTGCCCCGGCGGCCAGCGCCGCATCCAGGCTGACCTGCCGCCTGCCCACGCCGGCGACCTTGACGCGCGGGTTGTGCGCCTTGGCCGCGAGGGCGGCCGAACCGCCGAGCAGACCCACGCCTACAATTGCTATCTTCCTGATCTCGTGCTCAGCCATGACGGTTACCAGAGATTATGGCATCATCGCAGTTGCTGCAAGGCCGGACCGCTCGGCTTCTTGTCGGCGGTCCTTCGGAGCATGATCGACCAGGCCAAGGGGCCTTTGGCGATCGAGTCCCTTCCGTCGAAGCGGGTCTCGCGCAGCCACCGGATCTCGAACCCCTCGGCGAACTCGTCGCGGATCTCCTTTTCCTTTACGCGTGGCGGGCCGTGGCGGCGTTTCTCGTTTGCGTTGCCTGCGATGATCAGGAACTGCCCGCCTGGCTTGCACAGCCTGCGGGCGGCGGCGACGAACCCCTTGGCATCGACCCGCCGCACGCCGTGGTAGCAGCCGCGGTCGAACAGGAAGTCAAACGGCCCGATCTCGGGCGGGGCCAGCACGCTGGCCAGAACCCAGCGGACCCGCACGCGGGCCTTGGCGGCCCGGGCCTTGCCGATGGCCAGGGCCGTCGGCGCCAGGTCGATGGCCGTCACGTCGAAGCCCTTGGTTGCGAGGTAGACGGCGTTGGTTCCCGCCCCGCAGCCCAGCACGACGGCCTTGCCCGGGCGGACCTTGCCGCTCTCGACGGCCTTCTTGAGTTCGGTGGCTGCTTTCCCGGTGTCCCAGCCGGGGCGCCGATTGCCCCGGTACGCGCGGTCCCACCCCTCGAGCATGCGGACGCCCTTGGGCCCGTGGGGGAGGATCCCCGCCGGCAGCAGGCGCGGCGGTACGAGATGCTTGCCGCGTTCGAGGACAGCCATCTCTTCGGCATGTCCCCTCCGCCCGGACAGGTCGAAGCAGAACGTCCGTCCGCCCACGCTGACCCTTATGGGCAGCGGGTCTACTCGCTCGGTCCGGGAGCGATCCTCGAGCCGCGGGCCGGCGCCGGGACCGAGATGAATGACGTGGACGAACTGCCCCTTACGCTGCGAGCCGTCTTTCAGTCTGACGGCCGCCGCGTGCGTGTCGCCTGTCCGGGTGACCTCGCGCACGACCGGCCGCCGCGGATGGAACATCTTCCAACTCACGGGCATGGTGTTGCAGGCCAGGGAGATCTCGCCCTTGGCGAGCTTTGGCGCCATCGACGAGCCGGTCAGTTGCAGACCGGGCGGGCGGGCGGAGAACCGGTCGCTGACCACGAAGGTGGCCGGCTTGAGGAATATCACGCGCCGCAAGGTGGGGGCTGCCTTCACCGCCGGATCCGATCGCCCGGAGATCACCCCGGAGACGAAGACGAAGTACCTGTTCTCCTCGTAGGCCGTGATCTTCGCCATGCCAAGCCTGGCCGCCGCGGGAAGCGTGTCTGAGTACTTCACGAAGCGCTTCTGGAGTTCGGCCAGGTCGGCGAGGCGCAGCGTCGGGGCGGCCGCGGCCGACAGTGCCGCCGTGCACGTCACCCCGAACGTTATCGCCAGAAGAATGCGCCGTTTCGACAGCATGTGTTCACCTTGACCTTCTCGGGGCCTGCCGGACCTCGCCGCGGATTCTACCACGACTCTGCGCGGCGATAAACGCACCCCGACCGCGCGCACCCAGGATTCGCATGCGCCCTGCCGATCCTCTCGGCGCGACGTGGCACGCGGCTTGCAGGCGAAATGCTTGCCCGGGGGGTGTCAGATCGTAGAATACACTCGATGCGACTGGACGTGACACAACATCTTCGGCTGGAACAGCAGATGAAGCTTTCGCCTCGGATTATCCAGGCGATGGAGATTCTTCAACTGCCGATGCTGGCCCTCCAGGAGCGTATCGACGCGGAGATGATGTCCAACCCCGTGCTCGAGATGCAACTGCCGGAGACGGACGAGCCGGCGGGGCCCGACGAGACCGAGGTCGCCGACCGCGGGGAGAAGGACCTGGTTATCGAGGACAGCGCCAGCGCCCAGGGGGACGATTTCGAGCGCCTCTCGGAGTTCAGCGAGGAATACGGGCCGGAGTTCATCGACTCCGAGGTGCCGCGGCGTCGCAAGCCCCCGGCCGGGGAACGCGACCGCAAGCTCGACGCCATGGCCAACGCCCCGGCCCCGACGCAGTCGCTCAACGAGTATCTCCACGACCAGTGGCGGTTCGTCGAGGTCGACGAGCCGATCGCCGAGGCCGGTCGGCTCATCATCGACGAGATCGACGCCGACGGCTACTGCCGGACACCCCTGGAGGACATCGCCACCGCGGCCGGGGGCGCCATCGACATGCCGACGTTCCACAAGGCGCTTCGGCTGGTGCAGCGGCTGGACCCGACGGGCGTGGGCGCTCGCGACCTGAAGGAGTGCCTGGCCATTCAACTGGCCGCCGAGGCCGACGCCGGACACGACGTCACCGTCGAGTTGGCCCTCGTTCAGCGGTACCTGCCCGACATTGAGATGAACCGGCTGCCCCAGATCGCGCGGCGCAGCGAGTACACGATCGAGCAGATCAAGCGGGCCATCGAGAACCTCTCTCACCTGAACCCGCGCCCGGGCTCGCTGATCACCTCGCCCACCGTCCCCATCATCATGCCGGACGTGATCGTCGACCTCGACGAGGACGGGAACGTCCTGGTCGCGATGGCCGACGGGAACGTTCCTCGGCTGGGCATCTCGGACGACTACCGGCGGATCGCCCGGGACAAGCAGACCGATCGCGAGGCCAAGCAGTTCCTCCGCAAGAACATCCGGTCGGCGCAGTGGCTGGTGGGGGCCATTCGGCAGCGCCGCCACACCATTCGCCGCGTCGCCGAGGAGGTCTTCGACGTGCAGCGCGACTTCCTCGAGTTCGGCGAAGAGGCGCTCAGGCCGCTCCCGATGGCCACCGTGGCCAATCGCGTCGGCGTTCACGTGGCCACCGTCAGCCGCGCCGTCGCCGAAAAGTACGCCCAGACCCCGAGAGGCATCTACCCGCTGCGGATGTTCTTCAGCGGGGGGACGACCAGCGCCGACGGTCAGGACGTGGCCTGGGAGGCGGTCAAGGCCAAGCTCAGGGAGATCGTCGACGCCGAGGACAAGTCCAAGCCGTTGAACGACGACCAGCTCGCCGCGGCGCTGGCCGAGGGCGGACTGACGATCGCCCGGCGAACCGTGGCGAAGTATCGCGGCCTGATGGACATCCCTCCCGCGCGGCGCAGACGCGAGTTCTGATGCACGCCGCGCATGTAGCACTCCTGTTCAGCGGGCGATCGTCAGATCGCCGCTCGTCGTTCGAACGACAAGCGGGGAGCGGTGCTCCCCCGCTAAACGTAGAGCCAACGACAAGACCTACGCCGTCACGGTCCGGCTGATGTCGATCAGGTGGATCTGGCGGCCCTTGCCCGTGTGTGGGGAGTCTATCGTGATGGCGCGGCCGTCTCGGCTGGACCGGGGGTGCAGGTCGCAGCGCCATTCCCCGCGGTACTTCGGGGGCGAGTGGAACCGCCCGAGCGTCACGACGCGGTTGTCGGCGGTGTGGTAGAGGTACAGGTGCTGCTTGCGCTCGCGACCCTGAGGGTAGGTGTCGTTCAGGATCCACGTGTTGCCGGGCAGGTAGGTGACGTGTCCGTTGTGGGGCATGGCCTTCCTGCCGATCTGCCGGACCTCCTGCGTGCGGTCCGTCAGCAGCCAGTACCCCGTCGCCTTGCCGCGCGGGCGCGTCCAGCCCAGGATATGCGTCGCGTCGCGCCAGATGAAGTGCGACATCCTGCCGCCCGGCTCGAGCACGTAGGGGGCCGACCCGTCCGGGGCGATGGTGATCATCCGCGTGTGCATGCCCCGGCAGCGGTGCAGGAAGACCAGCCGCTTGCCGTCGGGGGCGAACAGCAGGTGGTTGACCCACTGCCTGCCGACGCCCTTGCGCACCGTGGCCGGGTCCAGCGTGACGATGTCGGCCAGGGATGCGATCAGATCGCTCTTGCCGCTGGTCAGGTCGATCCGGAAGACGCCCGACGTGGCTGGGGCCTCTTGGTTGGCATGGGCGTCGGTCAGACCCGCGTAGCCGTAGCCCGGTCGGCAGGCCTGGATGCGTGCGAAGTCGGCCGACGCCGCGGTCCGGCCGTCCGGACTGAGCGTGTAGATCGCATGGCCGATCGTTCGTTTCTTGCCGGTCTTGACATCGAGGACGTGGCAGACGAATCGCCCGTCCTGCCGATCGTTCCACACGACCTGCGATTTCGAGCCGGGCCGCCACTGCAGCATGCACCCCTGCTGCCAGCCCCAGGCGCGGCTGCGGCCGAGTTCGATCCATCGGTCGCCGTCCTTGAGGTCGATCATGCCGACGCGGATCTCGTCGTCGCCCCTGGGGGTGCGATGCTCGAAGTCCACCTCCATGCCGAGCACGTAGCGCCCGGTCGGGTCGAACTGGAGTTTGTCGTAGTACCCGAACCAGTGGAATTTCGGCCCGCGGGTGATGGTGCGGATCGGCGGCGCGTCCCTGGTCGCGGCGCCGCCGATGCAGGAAGCGGCCATCGCCGCGGCCCCCGCGGCGAGAACGTCACGTCGGGTCAGCGATCGTGCAGGTGTCATCTTCCACGTGCTCCTGTCCGGTGCGGCATGTCGTTCAGTCAGCAGGTGTTTGGCGGCTGTCGGAAAACCATTTGACTCGGTCGACAGCGGCGGAACAATAGCGCTGTCAACTTCGCCGGCGACAGCAGGGCCAGGCCCCGCTGCCTGCGGTTCGCGACGAATCGTCTCGCTCGGCGGCGCGCACGGATGAAGGACTCTCTTGAGGAGCCGGCCATGAAGAACGGGTACTGGCAGCGTCTACTCCGGATCAACCTGACCACCCGCACCGCGGCGGTCGAGCCCATCGCGGAGGACGAGTTGAAGCGGTTCATCGGCGGAGCAGGTCTGGCGGCGGAGATCCTTCGCCGCGAGGTGCCGGCCAGGCAGGACCCCTACGGACCGGCGAACCGCCTGATCTTCGCGACCGGCCCGTTCCAGGGCCCGCCCGTGCCCGGCGGGGCGAAGTTCAGCGTCGTGGGCATCTCCCCGATAACCGGCACGTTCGGCGACTCGGCCGCCGGGGCCGACTGGGGACCGTCGCTCAAAGATGCGGGGTACGACGTGCTGCTGTTCGAGGGTGCGGCCGACCGGCCGGTCTTCGTCACCATCGTGGACGACGAGGTGGAGATCCTGGACGCGGGCGCCATGTGGGGGCTGGACACGTTCCAGACGGTCGACGCCGTCCACGAGCGGACGGGAAATACAAAGCTGAGCGTCGCGGCGATCGGCCCGGCGGGGGAGCGCCGCGTGGCCACCGGCTGTATCGCCTTCGACAAGCACAGCTTTGCCGGGCGGTGCGGCCTGGGGGCGGTCATGGGCTCGAAGCACCTCAAGGCCGTCGCCGTGACGGGAACCCGGCAGGTCGAAACGCACGATCCCGAGCTGACCGCGGCGCTGATCAAGCAGTTCCAGAAGGAGATCGGGCGGACGGTGCGGGAGAACGAGTTCCGGCTGCACGGCACGCCGGGGTTGTGCGAGGACGCCGAGGCCATCGGCGACATGCCGATCAAGTACTGGGACGGCGACACCTGGCCGGAAGGGGCAAAGAAGCTCGGCGGCCAGAGCTATACCGAAGCCCTGCGCGCCAAGCCGCTGCCCTGCAAGTACTGCCCCATCGGGTGCCATCGAAAGATCAGCATCGACGAGCCGAAGGAGTACGCCATGGAGGGCATCGGCCCGGAATACGAAACGCTTGGGATGATGGGCACGAATCTGCTGATCGACGATCCCAAGGCCGTCGCCGTGGCCAATGAGATCGCCAACCGCCTGGGGATCGACACGATTTCCACCGGTGCGATGATCGGCCTGGCGATGGAGTGCTTCGAGAAGGGGTGGGTCACACGGGATGACACGAACGGGCAGGATCTGACCTGGGGCAACCCTGAAGCGCTGATCCGCCTGACCGAGCAGATCGGCAAGCGCGAGGGCTTCGGGGCGATCTTCGCCGAGGGCGCCGTGCCCGCGGCCCGGAAGATCTCCCCCGAGGCCGCCGAGAGCGTTGTCCACGTCAAGGGCCTGGACTTTCCCGCGCACGATCCGCGGTCGTGCTTCTCGCTGGCGCCGAGCTACGCCACCAGCACCCGCGGGGCGTGCCACTTCCGAGGCCCGTGCGAAGACGTGGAGATGGGCGGGTTCACCATCCCCGAAGCCGGCGTCACCGAAGAAACGACCACCATGTTCCACAAGGACAACCAGGGCATGCTGGCCGGCACGTGCCAGGACCTCGGCTCGCTGACCAATTCGCTGGTGGTCTGCCTGTTCGCCGTCGACGGGGGGGACTGGTCGCTGACCGGCGTGAAGGACCTGTTCAACGCCATCACCGGATGGGACGTCACCACCGACGACCTTCTGGCGGCGGGGGAGCGCGGTTTCACGTCGCAGCGGCTGATCAACATCCGCGACGGGTACGACGCGAAAACCGACGTGCTGCCGAAGAAAATGTTCAAGGCCGCCAAGACCGGCGGGCGGGCCGGCAAGGTGCCCCCGTTCGAGGATATGCTCCGGGACTACTACCAGGTCCGAGGGTGGGACGCCAACGGCGTGCCGACCGACGAGACCCTGGAACGACTGGGACTGACGAGGTAGATCGCCATGACAACCGGCTTCGAGGGCGTGTTCCCGGCGATGGTGACGCCGATGACGCCCGACCAGGACATCGACTACGACACACTGGCACGCTTCGCGGACACCCTGGTCGAATCGGGTGTGCACGGCATCATTCCGCTGGGCAGCACCGGGGAGTACTACGCGCTCAGCGCCCCCGAGCGCGAGGCGGTCGTGGCGGCCACGCTGGACGCCGTCGCCGGACGCGTGCCCGTTCTGGTCGGCACGAACGCCGGGGCCACGCGCGAGGCCGTCGCCTACTCGCAGCAGGCCCAGGCGCAGGGGGCCGACGGGCTGCTCCTGGCGGCGCCCTACTACTCCCTGCCGACCGCGGGGGAACTGCTCGAGCATTTCCGCGCGATAGACGACGCGGTGGATATCCCCATCATGCTCTACAACTATCCCGGGCGAACCGGGGTGGACATGACGCCCGACCTGGTGGGGCGCCTGGCCGAGTTGGACAACGTGAAGTACATCAAGGAGAGCACCGGCGATATGACGCGTGTCAGCGAGATCGCCCGCCGCTTCGGGGACAAGATCACGGTGTTCTGCGGGTGCGACACGCTGGCGCTGGAGAGCTTCCTGATGGGGGCCGCCGGCTGGGTCGGCGGCGTGGTCAACGTCCTGCCGAAACAACACGTCGAGCTGTTCGACCTGGCGGTGAGGCGGAAGGACATCCCGGCCGCCCGGGAGCTTTACTTCGGCCTGCTGCCCGTGCTGGCGCTGATGGAGGGCGCGGGCAAGTACACGCAGTTGGTCAAGGCCGGGTGCGACGTCATGGGCCATCCGGTCGGGCCGCCCAGACAGCCCCTGGGCCCGCCGGACGCGGAGGACATTGCCGCCCTGACCGAGATCCTGCGCCCGTTCTGTTGAGCAGCGCCTGTCGGCCCGGCTACAGTTCCAGTTCGGTTCCGAGCCCCATGGCCTCGGCGTTTTTGAGGACTTTTCCGGCCGCGGCGAGGTCCTGCACGGCCACGCCCACGGACTTGAACAACGTGATCTCGCTGTCGTCCTGTCGGCCCGGCGCCATCCCTGCGACGACCGACCCGAGTTCGGTGGTGACGTGATCGCGGCGGATCAGGCCGGCGCGCATGGGCATGATCAGGTCGCCGGCCTCCTCGAGCGCGACCTCGTCCTGGTCGACGACCACGCGGGCCCGGACCACGGTCTGGGCCGGAATCTCGCGAACGTCGGGCTTGTAGGAACCGACGGCGTTGATGTGCACGCCGGGACAGATGTCCGCATCGTCGAACACCGGCGTGTCGGCCGTCGTCGCCGTGCAGACCACGTCCGCGCCGGCCAGCGCCGCCGTCGCATCGGCGGCGACCTCAACCGGCACGCCGAGGGACCGGCCCATCTCCTGGGCAAAGGCCTCGGCGGCGGCGGTGTCCACGTCGAAGACGCGGGCCTGGCCGATCCGGCGGACGGCGCAGACGGCCTCGAGCTGCGTGCGCCCCTGCATGCCGGCGCCGAAGATCGCCGCCACCGACGCGTCACGCCGCGCCAGGGCCTCCGTGGCCGCTCCCGACGCCGCCCCGGTGCGGATCGCCGTAATCGACGCCCCGTCCATCACCCCGATCGGGCTGCCGTTCGTCGCGTCCAGCACGACCACCAGGGCCTGGATGAAAGGCAGGTGCGTATCGCGATTCCGCTCGAACAGCGTGACGATCTTGACCCCCATGTGCTCCTGGGCCGGGTTGTACGAGGGCATGAACAGCGCGTCCCCGCTCGCTTCGGCCAGGGCCATGTGTATCCGCGGGGGAACCGTCACCTGCCCGGACGACAGGTCCGCAAAGGCCTTGGCCATCACCTCGACGGCCTGGGCCATCGGCAGGGCCCGCCTGACGTCAGCGCCCGACAGGAACCGCAACTTCGCTCTGCTCACAGCATGTCTCCTGGTACGTGCGACCCGATTGGAGTCGGTGATACTAATCGCCCCCCGTGCGGGAGACAACAGGAAGATCGTCCCGCAGGTGCCGGCCGTTGCGTTCTGTCCGGCAGAGGCTATGATCCAGGCGATGGCCGACGATTCGAGATACCGCGTGCTGGGGATCGATCCCGGGCTGAACGTCACCGGGTACGGGTGCGTGGACTTCCGCGGGCGAGACGCCGACGTCGTCGAGGCCGGCACGCTGACCACCAACGCCAAGGCGCCCCTGGCCGATCGGATCGCCCAGATCCACGCCGACCTGGCGGACCTTCTGGCGGACCTGCGGCCGGACGTGGTGGCCGTCGAGAAGCTCTACGCCCACACCAAGCACCCTCGCACGAGTATCCTGATGGCCCACGCGCGCGGGGTGGTTCTCCTGGCGGCTCGGCAGGCGGGGCTGGGCGTTTGCGACCTGCCGGCCACCAAGGTCAAGAAGAGCCTCACCGGCAACGGGCACGCCTCGAAGCAGCAGGTCCAGCGTGCGATCCGCAGCACGTGCAACCTGGCGGACCTTCCCCGCCCGGCCGACGTCGCCGACGCCCTGGCCATCGCGCTCTGTGCGGGGCGACAGATCCGATGAGCCGGCACCGCAGCATAGGTACCAAAAAAAACTGGCGTGGCGCGAAAATTTCTCAAACTCAGGGGTTTTTCCGTAAGCGTGTTCATAGCAGGTCCCTCCGAAGGTAAAAGCATGCGGTTATTGCCTCCGTGAGCCCCGTCAGCAGGCGGTAGGGCAAGAAGTCCGGCTGGTCCGGCAGCGGCTGGCCGAAGGCGATCAGACGCTCGGCCAGAGTCGGCGCTCGCTCCAGCAGCCAGGTCAGATACAGCATCACCAGCACGGCCAGCAGGACCAGTCGGCAGGTGGCCGTCCAGTTGAAGGTGCGAATCCGTTCCAGGCTGACCTCGGACTTCAAGAAGCGAATCCCCTCCTCGCATTCCCACCTGCGGGCGTAGTACCGCAGCACGCGCCGGGCATCGTCGGC